>Ga0214545_1004019_pt1 | contig 27707 bp, 10 predicted proteins | sample CNSS4metaG_FD_160064 | JGI IMG/M metagenome (GOLD analysis project Ga0214545, IMG submission 160064) | Root nodule microbial communities from cowpea collected in UCLA plant growth center, Los Angeles, California, USA - CNSS4 | ecosystem: Host-associated > Plants > Roots > Nodule | place: USA... | reverse complement strand
GGGGGGAGCGCAGACAGAGTGTGTGAGTGTGAGGGATGCTGAAATATGCACGTGCCATTTTTTTAATTAATTGGTACGGGCCGCGGGCTGGCCCGTTTTGGCCCACGGGTTGGCCCGACGGGCCAGCAGGCTTGACGGGCCGGGCTGTATTGGGTTGGCGGGTTGAATTTCTTGACCCGGCCCGTGGTTTTTTGTCGGGCTGGCGGGCCGGTCCATCGGGCCCGACCCATTTTGCCATCTCTAGTAATCTGTTTGAATGGTTTATGATCAAATAGTTTGGATTACAAATTTGGAAATATACTTTGAATTTAAAAATATATCTCATAATTTTCTTCATTCATTTTTACAGGGGTATCCAAAATGTCTACATTGTTCAACATTATTTGACAATAGGGCAAAAAGATTAGTTACAGCAAATACTAAACTAATCCTTGACTAGTTTTATTATATTGAGTAACTGAAATGACAATTAGCCAACAAAAAGACCACTCAGATTTGTCTGCATATAATCGATTTTTTGTCGAGGATGAAGAATAATGTTTCAGAGCAGTGACAGTTGAAAGTTGAAACCTTGCTGGATTATGTTATCCATTTAGAGAAAAACAAATAGAAACATGTACTCTGATACTCGTCATTATATTCTTCATTAAGGTAGCACTTTTGTGGAGCCTAATTGTCCTACGCCTCTTTGTTCAGTTTCCCTTCAGTGCAATTTCATTGTAATTTTTCTACAGGTAAGATTCGAATTCAATGCATATAGACCTTTAACTTTATATGTGTGTGATAAGTGCATGCATATATATATATTAATGATATATCTCATCTTATACCCAAACACATCTTTGCTCAGACGTCAATTTCTTTAACTTTCGGTTTTGTTTTTGAATATGTGCAATTTGCTGCAAACAATAAATGGAATCACTCAATTGACTTCTCAAAATGCAGCCCTTTTGAGGTCCCACTCACATGTAAATGTTTGAAATGAAATGAATTGTTTCTCATTGGATTGCTGCAATTTGTAAAGATTGCAGACTCTGGTGGCATCTGGTTCCTAAGCCAACTACCGAATCTTTGTTCTTCACTTTTGACCAATTTCTTGCTTAATACCACGGTTAACTGAATGCTAGATTGTTACTTAACATCTCTTGATGATACCATGATTCTTCTGTGGATAAAAGTTACATTCCTCAGATTTTGTTTATTCTTTGTAGTTGTAACTTCTTGAAACTTTCGGTTATGGCTACCAACACTTTGGATATGTGCAATGTGCTGTAAGGCTTTAAGCATAGCATCACTCACATTGACTTCTCTGTCTCAGCATGAAGCCCTTCTGAGGTCCCACTCACACGTAAAATTGTTGAATTGGACGGGTTCTTATTAGACTTCAGCAAATTCGAAAGATTACAGAACTTTGATGGTACCTGGTACCTAAACCAAACTTCGAATCTTGTATTTCATTTTTGACCAATTCTTGTTCAGTATCATGGTTAACTGAATGCAAGTTAAAGAACATCTCTTGACGATATCATGATTCCTCCGTGAATAAGTTTCATTCCTCAAGTTTGTTTATTCTTTGTAGGTAACGAGTTACAATGTAGGAAAACAAATTTGTAGGTAACACAGTAATGGAAATGAAAAGGTAAATTTAGCTTAACATCTAACTAACAAGGAAAATGAGTGTGATTTACCTAGGTATAGAGCTTCCATTGTGTACCCATGTTGGAGATTCCACATTGATTAAAGATAAGACGATTTTATAGTATATAATTAGGTACAAAACCTTACTTTATAAATTGATTTTTTAGAGTTGAGTTAAGCTTAAAGTTCAATTTTTAACAACTTTACACTTACCGGTGTGAGAGAAGGGAGAATTCTTGCATCTGTTCAATGACAGGTGCTTGACAATTACACATAATGCCTGCATTAAGGGGTTTGGTTGGTGATTAGAAAATGTAGGTATGATTGGAACCTTTCACTTCTGTTGCTTGAGTTAGGTGGAGGACAAATTGGACCACAAAATTATCAGACTTCGCTGTTGTTTTATGTTATTTCTATTGCTAGACTTCTATTAATAAACATATTTTGGGTTGTGGATGGCATATAATATTGAATCCTTTTCTGTTTCTGAACGTAAGCACAGGGATAACATTTTCTATGCCGCAAAATATTCACTTTCTTAACTTTGTTGATTTATTAAACCATCATGGAAAGTCTGACTTTGATAACTTAGGTTATAACTATGCGTGCGGTACCTTTTTGTTGTTTATGACAAAATACCTAACACATGGTGAAGATGAGTAACGTCAAGTGTGATAAAATAATTATGTTCATGTTCGATGGAATCGATCTTAATTTACTTTTATCTAATAATGATCCGGTTCTGCTTCTCCATATCTCACATTCAGATTAACTCTAGAATATCCTCCAAATTTATCTGCTAATTGAGTGTCAAACCTATTAGGAGATTTATTGGGAAATTTCACATAGTTTGCCTCAATTTGAGACTTTACATATTTGTTAGACAACATCATTTGATGTCAATTGGTTTTAAAACATTCTACTACTTGTTTCAGATGTTACTGTTTTTAAGCAAAAATTATAAGTAGTCATTTTCTATGTCCTACCTCAAAGTGATTAGAGTGGATGATGCACTATGCTGAAGTAGACTCACTGATCTTAGGTATTCTTTTTTATATAGATGAAGTATGAACCTGATTTCAATGGTTTTCTTGGTAATCACTTTTCATAACACATTACCATCCATCCACTTTCAATTATTTTATCAAGCTGATTTTGATGTCCATTAACTAGGCTTAATCTTGATTATCACTTGGTTTTCAATTATGCCATCATTAATTCATCATTGGATGATGAATAACACTTGGTTAGTTGGTTGGTTGGATCCATTTTAATGGTATGCTAATTCTTCTAAGCACTCTAACCCACCATACTCTTTAATCATGAGTGAAAAATTCAACATAACCTCTGATAATTTCCACTAAATTAAAAAAAAAAGAGTAAACAAATAGTGTGTGCACTGAGTGTAAAGTGTTTTTACACAGTCATTCGTTCACAGACTGCCATGTATGATCAGTGTGTTGATTTTTACAGTGACTATCTTTAGAATCATTCTTACTAAGAGTTTTTATTTATTACTGACACTATAAATTTTGTTTACTCTGATAAATCAGATCAAATTCTTGAGAAAGGAAACAACAAACTTGTGGTTTCAAATGCCCGACAATGATCTACAATTGTGTTTGAGAGATAGAAAACTTCTGGATATTATCTTTGACCTTTATGCGGATTAGAATGCATAGTGTTATTTCTCTTGCTTAATACATAGACACATAATGTAGTTGAATTTATGTTGAAGAAGAAACATAGAGTTAGTATTCTCTAATCTATTAAAAATAAGTCTTGTACATGCAACTCAGTCATGGAGAGTTGATCAAGTTTCATTACATGAGTTCCATCGAAAGTTTAGTATTCTAGCATTATTCCTCTGTTGACTCGTACAAAAACTCTTCAAGTTCTCGTGCTTTGTGTATGGGAGCTCTGTCATAATTTTGATCTACCTAACTCTGTGCAGTGCAAAATAAGCAACTAGTCGATAACCCACCAACATCAGGGCCATAATGAACACATCAACCCACAAATGATTCAAGCCCATTGATTTGATAGGAGGAAAATCTGTCACTTTGCACAGCTCCCCCTTTGAACATTCATAGTAGTCATTGTCATTGTACTGGACACCTAAAAGCAGCTTGTAACAGTAGTAGCTATAGCTCAAGTACTTGAGCCACACAATGAATGGAGGAATCTGTTGTATATAGTACCCTCCAGCAATGAGAAACACAAGGGTTGTCACAGAAGCTAGAGTAGTTGCCTGTTTAATCTCCATCAAAATAGCACCAAATGCTAGGCCAAGGCTTTGAGAGACAACAACACTGTAGAGAACCACAAGAAGAGAAAGGATAAAAGTCACAGGATCAGGTTTAAGCCCTCCCATCCAATAGATTATGAAAACAAACGCAGTTGGAAGTGCAAGCTCCAGTGGCAAGTCTCCTATTGTTCTGGCAAGAAAGTAGGAAGAAAGGCGATACATTCCTGACGAACGTTCCTTGATCAGCATTCTCCTCTCTTGAGGGAATGTGAAAACAGCATTGTAGAGAGGGTAGAATCCCCAGAAAACAGAAAAGAAAAAGAGCAAGGCAACCTGCATTACGCATACAGTGCAACCCCATATTAGTCCCTCTTGAGGGTTAAAGTTTACAGAACAAAAAATGTAGCCAAGCCAAGCAATATTAATCATAGTTTGACTTCTTGGATTTCGGAAAAACACTGCTTGAACTTGAAAATGGTGTGATGTTGACATGAATAAGAAAAGGAACTCGATCAGATTAAAGGCCTAATCATATATGTTACCAGAACTTTTTTAGTTGTTATTAATTGGCTGTCAATATCATCAACTGGAAAAGATAAACTTGAAGCAATTACTACTTACCCGATCTTCAATGTGTGACTCCGGAGTATGCCACCACAGTAGTCCACCAAGAAAAGCGACACTTACAACTTGGAATATTCTCAGCCTGTTGAAGGCTTCATACCTTCGCTCCTTCACTCCCCTTTGTAATAGTACTTTGAACTGATGCCACCAGCTTGTGCTCCATTGTTCTGGCTTTGTCGAATTTCCTGCATCAACAGAGACATTTCAGGCCACTGGGGCTAATAATAGAGCTATGATTGTTTTCCCCTTAAAGATAGAAAAAAAGACCTACTTGCACAAGCATCTTTCGAGATATTTTGGTTGTTCACTTCCATGCTGCAAATCTCAGCTTTCAGCCCCGTAGCTATATTCTTCTCATAAGCAGAGATGAGAGATTCTCTCACCTGTTTCCTCTCTTGTTCCAGTCCCTCACTTTGTTCAGTTGCTTGCTTGGAGTCTGGGGCAATCCCTGCAATGCATCATAACATTGTTAGTGTTGCTTTCTTCGAAAGAATACCAAACCATAACAAATTTGTCCTACTTGCTACACTATGACTCATTTTAAGTGAAGAAAATTTTAGAGCCAGTTAAGCAATGATAAAAGGAAAAAAAGTGTGTGCCCAGCTTCCACTTTTGAAGTCCATTGGTTTTATAGTTATTAACTCTTATTGGAAAAAAAAGGAACTGAAAGTCTGAAGCAAATGATTACTGTCCATTACCGTTGGCAAGATCAAGCAAGAGATCAGCTGGATTGACAGTCACACATGTGGAAAAGCCAACAGAAGAGAAGTAGTCCAAGGCAGTTGAAGCAGGACCATAATAGATGGGGCAGCCTTCAGAGAGCAGCACCACCTTATCAAACATATAGTAGAGCCTACTAGAGGGTTGGTGAATGGTGGTGACAACAGTTCTACCCCCACTAGCTAGACGCTTGATTGTGTTGAGGATTCTTTGTGCTGTGGTGGAATCCAAGCCTGAAGTAGGCTCATCCAGCAACAGGAGGCTTGGGTTAATGAGCATTTCTTGGCCTATGCTCACTCTCTTTTTTTCTCCTCCTGATATTCCTCTAAAAAGTGGGCCACCTATCATGCTGCTCCTGCAACGAGTCAGTCCTAGCTCAGTGATCACTCTCTCTACATGTTGAACCTTTTCATCTCTGCTCAAGCTGTTGGGAAGCCTCAGAAGTGCAGTGAACACTAGAGTTTCAGTGACAGTCAGGTGAGGGTATAGCACATCATCCTGAGCCACAAAACCTGTTCTTCTCTTCATGGCACCAGAGAAAGGTTGCCCGTTGTACGTGATCTTACCGGATAGTTTGCCGCTGAGCCGGCCTCCAAGTGCTGTGAGAAGTGTGGTTTTGCCACTACCTGATGGCCCCAACATAGCTAGTATTTCTCCTGGACACACCACACCAGTGATTCCATTCAGTATGGTCTTCTCCTTGCAAGTCCATGTACTCCCCCAGCATCCTCCTTTCTGCTCTAGTTTCACTTTGTACACCAGTTCCTCAAACTGCAAACCAACACATAAGAGATTAGCAACTACGTATATTTTTTCATCAATGTATGCATAGAATCAATGCAAGTGTGGGAGATGAGTATTATAGGTGCTCTTGTTATGGGACTGGTGAATTACCTTCAGAGTTATTGGGTACATAATGAGTTTTGGAAAAGGTTGTTGTTGTTCATTGGTTTGCATGGGATGAGAAAGGACAGTTGAGTTATGGGGCTCAGTCATCTCTGGAGGCCCTTCCACAGAGTGATGACTATTACAGTATTCTGGCTTTGGTGCTATGCAGTTCTGTGGAATGGCTAAGGAAAAAGTAAGGGATTCTCAGTGTTTTCTGATGAAAATAATGGTGATACGGATTGGAGAAGTGTGGTGAGGATTGAGAACTGAGAGAAGTTAATATATTGCTTTTAACTCGATGTTCCAATGTGTAGCTAAGAGCAGCACATAAATATATAGCAAGGACTAGGATGTGCACTGTGTAACGAGCCCGTATATAGGCCACCCTTGGATGGTGGAATCCCACCTTTTTATCTCAAATTATTCTATCACGACCAAGCTCACCAAAAAACTTAGAAATTCTGAACCGTTGCTTAAGATCATCCTTGCTTTTTCAATTTCTAACACATTTTTTTTTCACGGTTTACCTTTATTGATTTCACTGTTTTCTCATTATAAAGGTCCTGGTTGAAATTGGCTCACACGAATAGAAACGACATTTATACAACAGTAGCTAGTTGATCCAAGGAACAACAATACATGCATACGAAAAAATCCACTTCTATCTTAAGTTCAAATAATTTCTTCCTCTCTAGGTTTCTTCATCAATATTTTTCACTAGTCCATGAAGTGATGCCGGGCCACATCACAAACAAGAAAACAAAAGGATGACTACAGAGTTGCTGCATCAACTTTTTCATTTCCTGTGATATTAGAGGGATTTTTGTTATCGTAGTTATGCATGTAGCTACAAATAAAAAAATAAATGCTAGTACCACCTATTATGATAACGATAGGATTTTTGTTTCATAACTATGTACTGGCTCAATTTTTGAAGCAAGTGGGTGTCTTTAATGCTTTGTGATATTACCCTCGAGATTTTTAGCTATCTGTTGGATATGCTTTGTTCATTTCACGCTACCATTCTTTTTCTTTTGAAGATCGTACTGTGCATACTAGGTTGTGGACATGTGAAAATAGAAAGCACTTAACATTTGAATACTGTTACAATAGAGTGTGACCATGATGGCTCTTGCACCATTTCAACAAGGGACAAACAAATTCAATTGAACAAGAAGTAAACCCTGGTGAATAGTCTTTTGTACATTTGTGTCAGTTTTTTTAACATTCTTAGTTCTAATCATTTTGCCGATCCCCCTTCCTTTTTCATAGGAAATATGGATACTTTCATATCCCCTTAATCTGAAAACTTAATATTGTTGTGAGGCATGACCATGTCTTAAAGATTTATTCAAACTTGAGGCTGAACAAGCTTTTGAAGCAAGATCCAAACTCAATATCTTATGTCTCTCAAGTAAAAAGTGTTTTGGTTAAGCCTCTTCGTACCTGAAATATGCTATATCTTTCTGGAATCCGATTACTGATATGTTCTATAAAAGTAAAACGTGAAAATCATTACAAAGGAAACTACACCATTGATCAGAAATTTCAATTCATTTCCTTCATATCTGTCTTACATGTGAAGATAAGAACCTAAGATGTCATTATGGTTAATGACATCTATTTCTGCATGGATTTTCATGTCTTATTCAGTTACTTACTTCTTACCCTCTAAAAGATTTGTATCTGAGGAAGAACTCAAAAGCACAAGAGATGGTACATTGTTACCTATTGACGTGGGAAAGAAAAGAAATGTCTTTTTAAGGATCCTGACATCTGTGGTTGGTCTGTCATTTTTCTCAACCGCTTACAAATAATCATGGAATTTAACATCTTTTTAAAATATGAATGGATGAGAAATTTGGTTGTTTTCATTTAAAAAAATTCCGTTTACAATGTTATTATTATTGTTATTATCATTTGGTACGTTTTGAGGACAACGACATGATTTTGTCTCCCCCATGTGCTTGGTGTTAGTTATGGTCAAGCAGTGAGTAAAAGAACCCTCCAAAATGAAACCAAAAGTGCGTTATATTCTCTTGCCTCTTTACTCTGCATGTGATAGCCATCCATCTGGAAAAAAAAAAGAGAGAGAAGAAAAGAAAACGAAACAAATTTTTGAAAACCTTTAATTCCTCATTCCCATGACAACTCTCTTTGCCTTGCAAGTTTTGGTTGAACAGTTGTCATATGTCTGGTACAATAGAAGTTGATAATAAAGTTGGATGCCTCACAGTGAAAACTTTACATTCCTGGAAGTAGAAGAAGCAAGAATAAATTCAAAAGAATGAAGAACAGGAAAAGGGTACGTGAGGATTTTACCAGGATCATTAAACTTGTCTAGCTATGTATATATACCACTTTATTTTGGATGATGGTAAATGTAAAGGTGAAATTAATGGTGCATTACTTTGCAAAGCTAAGTGATTCCTACATGAATATATATTCCCTCTAGCAACATGGTATTGATTATGTAACACTGTTATTTTCAACATTCGTATCACCGAAATTCGATATGACTGTTTTTATTATATCATTCTGTGTTATCATATCACTGGTGTTCAGTTAAAAGGCAAGGGAAGTGAAGTGAGATGCTGCTAAGCAAGGTGTTTACTATTCACCCCTTTCCTCTTTTAATCTAATACTTTCTATTTAATCTCAATGAGAGGAATGATTAAAGGTAGAACCCATCAATCAGATTCCAATTTCTGTCCATAAAAATAATTTATTTTTTCTTTTGGTAGAGCACTCAGATAAATGGTATCCACAATGGGTCCGGTGGGAGCTACCTTTTCAGTGTGGAGCACTTGCAGCATTGGCTTCTTCACATTAAGTGCGCATATATATATATATATATATATATATATATATGTGTGTGTGTGTGTGTGTTTTCTGTCATCAACTTGTGTATTAATTTATGTTTATAGATATGCATAATTAAATTAATTAACCCCTTCTTTCTTCCACTTGGACCCTTTGCTTTTTCACATATTCTCTCTGTGATTAACTGCTTACACTTACCCTTGGATTCCCTTGTTTATATTTCCTGGTATATCTGCTCTAAGCATGAACCACACAAGCCATGAATTTGAACCTTCTTGAACCAAAATTTTGAGAACCATGTATATAATATGGAATATTTATGAATTTCCATATGGAATGTCCTCCTTTTACATCAAGGGTCTAAGGGATTATATTATTATGATAAGATTCATCAGATAAGTGTCTGGTGTTATGTTAGTACCTTTGTCTGCAAGGTGAAACAGGATTGCGTTTTATTAATCATATATTCTATTATCTTGTTTCATAACGGATAATAAATTGGTTCACCACTGTTTCATTTGACTATGCTTATTCCATAACTCTGATTGAGACTTCTGCTGGGGACTCATATCCATGGAACACTCTGGTGTACATATTTCCCACAGATTTTTATGGGGAACAGATATATCAAATTTCACCGAACCATCATAACACATATATTTGGCCACACGATTTTCTGTTTTAACATGTAAACAAAATGCATAATGCACAGTGAATTAACTGTGCAGCACGCCTCACATTTCAATGTCGGAGAAGATTCCATGATAGACAGGGAAAGAGTTGAAATTGTTTGCATGATGTTAATGTTTGTATTGTGTTATTTTTCATCACAGATGAGAGATATGCATGCATTAAACAATCATCATTCTCACTAACTCAATGCTCCATCAAAAGTTTCGACTTATATCAGAATTTTATAAATTGTTTAATGCACATATTTCGTATATCTTAATTTATAATGATTGTTACTTCAACCTCAAAAGCTTAAGTTCAGTGGATTTACTGAGTCAAACTATTCTTCGTAAAATAGGTGAGATTTTCCTACTTTTGTGTGATATTTACTAGTTGTTTCAGTCTTTGACATAAATCTGTAGTGACTATTTCACATTATGAATGTTAAAGGAAAAATATAATGGTTTAAATTTTTCTGAGGGAGGAAGTTTAAAGGAAAAATATTTTATAAAAAGCATTGCCAAAATCTGTTTATTTTACGATAACTAAAAATATTAATTATAATGTTTAGAAAAAAAAATTACTTTTAGTAAGGATTAAAATATAAATTCACTTGTTAGAAATATCACATTAAGAATTTTTTATTTATTTATTTTTTTTTTTACAAGTTAAGTTGGGTTTAACAGAGGTTCAAATTATTGTTAGATTGATTCTATTTTCTTATGGAACCTCAAGCTTATTTTCAAAGAGCCACTATTGAGTACTTTATTTTTTTTTTTTTCTTTTGGTATATTCTTGTATTACTTTTAAATTCAAATTTATAATTTAGTGAAAAAATGGCCTATTTTTGGTTGTTTTAAATATTTAGTTTTACATATATAAGGGAATATTTTAAATCTTTGAGGATGAAATTAATAATTTTATCTTTGAGCTCTCAGAGTAATTTCTTAAATAAGTGAAAACTCGAGCTCAATTACTTACCAAACAAGCCCCTATAGTGACTGTGTGGCTAAAAGTAAATATATTTTTTACTTTTATTTTGTTTTTTAATAAGACCATTTACCATCATGTTAATTTTATATCTTCCACTTCATATAACTAATGCAATGTATCTAACAGGTCAACTTCAGTATCAACATCAAGTTAACATTTTTTTTATGATCTAATGTTAACATCATATATATATATATATATATATATATATATATTATGTTTTTGTTCTTCAACTTTTAGTGAACACTAAAATTAGTTATTCTGAGAAACTTTGAACCAATTTACTCTTTCATCTTTAAAAATATGTAGATTTAATCCTTTAAATCAAATTTTTTAAATTTATTTGACGTTTCAAACGCGTTTTTCAGCTAACATTGAAACGAAAATGTGTCAAATGATATAAACAAACTAAAATACTATAATAAAATGTGTTTGAAACGTCAAATAAACTTAATAAATTTTGTTAAAATAACTAAATTCATGCATTTACCAAGTTGAGGGACTAAATTGATTCAAAATTTTCAAGAATAATTAATTTCAATTTACACTAAAAGTTGAAAGACCAAAAATATATTTAATCCTTATATATATTTTAAACTTTTCTTACAAAATAACATTAATTTTGATTAGAACAATGTTGAATTACGTTGATGTCTTAAATTTTTATATCGCTTCTTGATATAACCTATATAAAAAGTTGACCTTTATTCACCTTAATTAGTCCTTTTGTACTAATATTAAAATTTGATCATACTAAGTATATAAAATTGTAATTGTATGTATTAAAAAATGATGTTAATGCATCCTTACTTTAAATTTTTTAATATTGTATCGTACTAAATATCCACACGATACCATTCCTATATTTTGAATGCAACCATATCTTCCTAGAAAAAGGAGGAAAATTAAGCATCATATCCTTGAAAAATCCTTCTCCCTCCCCTCAAATAAAAAAGCTAAATGAGCAGTGTAAAAAAGATGAAAGATTTAGATACGTCAATCTTGTTCCCTTCATCATTGTCTTTAGGATGCCACAATATTGTTTCAAACCAACCTTCTTCTTAATGCTCCAAAGCTCTCTTAAATACAGATTTATTGTATTACTAACTTCACCACCAATGACTTAACTTAATTTACCTTGCATAAATTTTACTTTTCTTAATGTAAGATACTAAGTTTAAATCTTCCATGTGTATAAATGAGAAATACACATTAAAACTGCAATTTTCACCGTATGTATGTGGTCGTGAAACCCTAATAAAGTTTTAAGTTGTTGTTTGCTTCACACATTAAAGAGAACGTGATTTATTTCCAACAGTTAAACAAGTTCATTTAGGGTCTATCAGATTGTGTGTGTATGTGGTTTTTTAAAAAAAAAAATTGACAGAACAGATTCCAAAGTTTAATTTATAGACAATATAAATAAAATAACCCGAGTGAAAAAAATAAACATGAATAATATAAAACAAATAATTTACAGATGTTATTATTATTATTATTATTATTGTTATATATTTTATGGGTTTTAGAAGAAGAATTATTGGAGAGACACAATATGAATGAAATATGATCCAACATTCATATGAGGTATTGTTTAGAATAATCTAAGTATAAGTCAAAGTCACACATTAGATAAAATAGATAAAGTTAAACACTATATAAGATAAATTGTTCATAATCACATTGTCGTAAGGTTTCGGGGTAGAAGTAGTGTCAACTGTCTTATATGTGTAAGATCAATATCATATAAATAGAACAAAAATCTCTCAATGACTATAATCCATATGACTATAATATATAAACCCAACATGTACTGACTTCACTTTTAATTCAAAATACTAAAACAATGAATTATGTGTTGTTTTTTATAAGGGATTTAGGGGTGATTATGAATAGATTTGGAAGTAAATTTGGTAAAAATTTGTGAGAGATTTGATTGATGTAATAGATTGAAAAATATGTTTTAATAGAAATATTGACTAGATTTCCATTTTGCCCTTTATGTAATAGTATAATTTGATATTTGTATGAGTAAATTTATTTTGTTGTTTTTTTTAACCACTAAAATTGAGAAAAAAAAGTATCAAGTAATTGGGATCTGTTCCAAGTGATGTAAGATTGGATACCTTCTTTCTCGCCATGTCGTGGATCGACTCCAACTATGGTAGGATTTGATCCCTTTTTCGGTGAACGTTATACACCTCACTGGATCTACACTAGCTCTGTTATTTTCTATTTCCAGACCATAGCCACGCACACACACAAATATTACACAAAAGTTAAACATATATTTGCTCAATTAATCATTTTAAATCACCTCCCATTATGCGAGATGCTAAAAACGATATATTCTGCTAATCAGTGTATTCACTCACTCTTAATTAACCACAAACGAACATGAAAATCACTTTATAATCTGTCTTACCAATTGCTTTCGACCTCTTACGAATTCAGCCTTAGACATGTTGATTTGAGTGAGAAAGATAAATTATTATAACACATGTTTATTACGTTAACGAGAGAGACTTTTACACGTGCATTTGATTTGTAATCTTATTTTTGTTTACCATTTATTTATAATTATGTATCCTGTATTGTTTATATCAAGTCTTGTAACATTTTAAAAATTCATTTTTATATATTTTAATATATGTTATGTTTATTTTAATGTCAATAAAATAATTTTATTAATATATATATATATATATATATATATATATATATATATATATATATATAAACATAATATATATATGAAATAACAACTTCTAATTTATCAGTTGGTTTTAAGATAACATTATTTATTATTATTAAACAATCTAAGACAAAGATTTCATTTTAATTATATATATATATATATATATATATTATTTAAAAAATCAAATTAAAAATCATATTTATTTGAGGAACATGAGTTTTGTTTCCCTCGTATAGAAAACATATTAGTAATGGTCATATAATTGTGTAATTAGAATTTATTTTTCTCAAATTTTCATTGTTTTAACACTTTTTTCACTGGATATGTCTCCTAATGCACACAATTTGATCAACCATCGTATTTAAAACTAAGATAAGAAAAACTAATTTGTTATTAAGGCTTAAATATATATTTAGTTTCTATTTTCGTTTTTTTTATTTAATTTAATTTAATTAGGTTCTCATTTTTTAAAATAAAAAAAATTAAAATAAATATTAAAAAATTAGGAATTAATATATGACATGTATTGTTAAAAAACGTTAATTATTTAAACATCGTTAATAAAAAAATCAAATTAATTAAAATTTGACAAAAATAAAAACCTAATCAAATATAAAACGAAAATAAAGATCAAATTTAATAAAAAGAACGAAATAGGAAACAAATGAATTTTTAAATATGTTATTAATTAGTGTATTAGTGTATGCACACAGATAAACAGTGAAAAGAGAAAATATGTTGAGAAAAATGTGTTTATGTGTCATGTTGACAAAATGTTACCCAATTATGATGATTATTATGATAGTGAAGGGGCAAAATGTTGTCACTGTCATGGTTATTTATAAGGCAAAATAAGTTTAAAAGGGTTTTGTCGAAATTGAACAGTAGAATAGAAGTGTGGTGTGCTGGTATTTTCAGACTATAGACCATAATTTTCCACTTTTATATACTGCTTTTCGCGTCTCACTGTGCTGCATTATTTTCCATCTATGGACACACCAATAACCTCTTCTTCCTTTTCATCTCTTTCTTATTAAAGAAACAAAACCTTTTCCAAACTAACTATATTAAAAAAATTAAAAGAATTCGTATTTTATTTTGCTACGTTATCAACAAAAATAAATAAATAAATAATTATCGTGTGATTGAAGCTGGGGAACGAAACGACGAGTAGGGGCCGGGTAATGGGTGCATTTGAGGTGTCGTTTAGGAAGTTAGAAAAAATCGAGTTAGGAAGCTGCCACGTGGCACCCACTCCCATTTTGTAGTGGAGCAAAGGTTCATGTCGTTTTCTCGTCTAATGCTGATTAGGTCTCGACACTCCCACGCGCATCTCCCCGCAAATCATTTCGTGTCGCGTGGGATCCACTCCACTCATTTTCATTATTATCTTCTTCTTTTTTCTTCTTTCGATCTCACTATACAACAATGTCGTTTTAATCCTTGTTATTAGTTAATTACGCCGTTTTAATGATAATATTGTTAAGTAGATTGAAGATGTAATCAACGTGATACTCTGATTTTATACGAGATTAGGGTTAGAAGTGGATTCTTACGAGACAAAACCTATGACTGTATAGAAAAGCTATGACCATATATCAGCTCTTTAGTAATAAACAAAATGAAGAAGAAAATTGTATGGATGTTTAAAATTTAATTTAATTTTTTAAAAGTATAAAATCAATAATTACGCATTTAAAACGATGCGAAAGAAGTGGTGACATAACAAACCTATCTAGCAACACTAAAAAAATCCCGATGTGTGTTGATCAGTATCTCTATCAAAGTTGTTCCTTACAATTAAGATATTTGTTTGACTTAAAATAAACTAACAATTTTAAAACGAAAAAAAAAAATAGTGTATAATTAACATTCACTTAAGTTTACATTTTGATCTTGAGACTTTAATGCAAATTTAATTAGGATACGGACTTATAAAATTTTAAGAGTTATAGTACGAAATATTAAGAATCATATAATATAATTAGAGTATGTATAATTTTAAAAAATTATAAAAATATGAGAAATATAAGATATATGACATATATATAAGAAATATGTTAGAAAAGAAAGAACTTGTTATTTTATATTTGTTATTTTATTTTATTAGAATATAAAGTCAAATAACTTTACGTTATTCTTATATGAAAATAAAGTAACCAAATTATTGATCTGAGGTTTGTTTTTTTCAAGTACGAATTTAGACGTGATGCGGACTTAAATAAGTACAAATTTAACCGAATATTGACTTAATTAATAAAATATGCGCATTCTTATTTTAAACCATTAAAAAACAAAAATAAAAACATCATGATCGGATACCTAAAAAAAACATCTTTATTAATCACTGTAACTCTGTTCTACAAATAGTATAAAACACTTCACAAATCAAACGTAAATTCACAGGAAAAAATGAAAGAAATGGATATCACTTGCCAAGTCATGTCTTTTTGCAAATAAAATGGTTGTCTTTTTCTTTGTGGTTAAGTTTAAGAGCTTTTCATATCTTTAATTACAATAATTGCTGCTTTTAGTGTTGACCCTTTTCAACCCATAGGACATATATACAAAAAACTTTTTCAAAAATCGACGTATGATATCACATAAAAAAAAAATTAATCGACGTATGATTTTGATTGGATTTAAAAAAAAATGGCGATAATGCTGCTATCTTATATCAGCTTTTAATTAAAACTGCAAAGGACAACATTGATATATACAAAATTGAAAGTGTAAGAAAACAAGTGGACGATGTTTCATTATTTTTAATGCCCCACGCATCTTTGTTATGTACTCATCTTCTTTGATGATGAAGTGGTTTGTATTCACTTGTTTGTATATTGTACAATATCTTTGCCATTCTATACATCGGTGTCTGATGTGACATAACAATTGATCCAAAATCCAACTTGTGAACTAATTTTGAAGGTTATATATATACCAGTATCTTAAAAACTGGGAATTTTTTTTTTGAGAATATATTTGGCTTTCTTTTTCACGTTAGTTTTAATATTATATATATACTTTATTTGAAAATATAATACCATGATCTTTATGCCGCGAAATCAAAACTAAATGTGATCTCATTTATATTAATGTTTGTCAATCAAATCAATAAATCAGAAGAAAAGAGAAAGAGAGATGCTAAAGTTGGTGGTGCACGAGTGACTAATCGTTGCTTTAGCCTTTAGTTGAAATTCCTTAGAATACAATATATGGAGTAAGATTTGAATATATCTTGGTATTCATTTTAAAAAAAAAAATGTTTTAATTTTGACTCATATCTTTCATGAGTTGATAAAGAAAGTAAAGGTGTACATTCGATTTTACGATTATATATAATCACTTTATAAAGTTTGAAGAAGTTCATATGTTAATTTGAAGTTTTAATATTTTTCTTGTCATAAAGTCTTATTGTCTTAATATTTTGATTTAAAATTATTAAGTTTATATTGAGAAGTTTCACCGAGAAGAACAAACACTTGAGTTTAATTACATAAGACATTGACATCACTTTCAATCTGAAATCTTAAGGTGATGGGTTTATGAATCTTGATCCTTATATGGTGCTCAATTTTCTTATTTTTACTCAATGTGAGACTTAGACTCACACTTAGATTCTCAACCAAAATTTCTATTATATAGATTGGATTAATGTCTTATTATTATTCTATTTTTTAAAATATTCATACTAATTTGAATTTCATAATTAAATTTAATTAGTTAAATTAAATATTTAATAAAAGTTATTTCTTCTAAGTATCTTATTTTTTTTATTATTGTGGAAAGTTTCTATCATTTAGTTTTTGTTTTGGTCATGGGAATTAAATATGATGATTACATTGCATTATGGTCATTGACATATTTACTAAATGAAAACGAAGTTTTCAAAAGCTTTTGTTTTTTTCAAAATCCCTTACAAAAATTATTTTGTTTTTATCTGCAATAACAAATAAGGCAATGCCTTCATTAACAAAAACATGGTTTCAATTTTTTTTTTATATTTTTTAAATTAAATACTGAAAAACGTCAATCATATATAAAGATGATGACTATATAAATTGAAGGTTATGTCTTCCCCATAATGAAAAGATCAACCCGATGAAACCTTATATAATAAAAACAACAAATTTTAAATATTAAAAAATATATATATAAATTTAATTAGAAATATATTAATTTATGAATAAATTAAAAAATTATTTATATTTTGTAAAATATGGTTATAAAAAATATTTTATTCATTGCTATGATGTATTCCAGCTATAGATGTATTTCAAGATAATTTAACCCACAACATAAAAGTAATGATGTATTAACTTAATTGATTTATTTCCATTTCTTTATTAAGTTTAAACCTTTTATTTATGGTTGAAAATAAATATTTAATTTTAAAAATTCAAAGTTTATTTTATTTGTAGATTTTATCTAAATTTGAAAAAATACTTGTATGATTTTTATAAAGTAATGTTTAGAGTGTAGGGTTGAAGGCTCACTTAAAACAACTTCCTGAGTTACTAACTCCGATATTATTCTTTTCAGACAAAGGCAATTTGTTCATCAATTGATCAGGAAGACCTGTTAAAGGTGTTATCAGTTTAAGTTTGATCAGGTGAAAAAGTGAATGTTAGGTAAAAAAGTGAATGTGTAATAAAAATTATCAACTACCATACCTTGAGTTTGTATTTATAATTTTGTATTTAAACTTTGTATTATGATTGACCTAATCATGATTTGGATTACTCTTACTCTTGATTACTAACATGTTTAAATTAGTGCATCTTTACAACATAGTACTTTCAATCTGTCATCTGTCGACATGATAATTGTTCGTCTCCGATCAGCCGACGCTCGATCAATACTTAAGGATGTCATATTTGTATAAGTATTACAATTATTATTTGAATAAAAATAAATTTTATGTTATTAATGCTTATTACAATATGAAATTGTTCGTCTCCGATCAGCCGACGCTCGATCAATACTTAAGGATGTCATATTTGTATAAGTATTACAATTATTATTTGAATAAAAATAAATTTTATGTTATTAATGCTTATTACAATATGAAGACGTTTTTTTTTATATCAAGAATAGTAATAATAATTTATACATATTTTTTCTTTAATTTTTTAGGATTCTTTGTGCAACTCACACAAAGGTTAAAAGATGACAGTTTAAATGTGTAAGCCTAGCAACATTTTGAACTCAAAATATTAATACTAAAAGAGAGAATCTTTGACTTTGGACATAAACATAGCCTAAACTAGAGCGTTACTTGTTTTAGTACATTAAACAAATTTCTTACATTGCTGCTAATTGAAAGTCTAAAGCATCTTGTAAAGTTTATGCTCAAGTACTTCTGGGCAATCATAAGAAGGCTAGGTGCAAAAGAAAGATTTTCTCACACTTCAAATAAGTTTTTCACCATTTTTTATCTTAACTTTTTTTTTTCTCAATAATTTTTGTCTCTATTATAAGATAATAATATTAATTGATGATGCAATATCTGTATTAACCGTCCTATGATCAGTCACACTATGAAGTATAGTGTGGGAATACTAAGGTGTGTTTATTATTGTAAAATGCACTTCTAATATACGATAACTTTTAAAACAAAATTTAATGAAATTAAAAATAATTAAAGAAAAAAATTAATGAAATTAAAAATAGTTAAAAGGTAAAGTTTTTATGTTTACAATAGTTTGTTTAATTAAGTCAAGTAAAATGTTTTTATAAAGTTGAATTGATCTTATAAAACCATTCTTGTATTGGTTATTATTGATATTATTTGATTTCTTTATTTTTTGATCTTTGCATTTTCGGTTCTCAAAGAATACCTTCAATGCTTAAGTTAGTATTTTAAAAAAGTTCACTTTTATAAATGCTATAAACACAGAAAAATAAAAATTGAAATATATTTTTATAGTATTTATATTACACTACTATAAAAATATATTTCAATTTTGAACTTTTTTTGTAAAAATTACATACAAATTTTGTTATGAAAAAAAATTGTAAGAAATTATTGTCAATTTTGTTGTAAAATTTTTGTATAAAACATTTCTCACAAAAAAATTTGTTAAAAACAATTGCAAATTTTATAATTTTGTAAAAAATAATTATCTACGGAAGAATTACCTGTCAATTAAAACTCTTAGAAAAAATGACAAAAAAAAAATCTTTTCTTATAAATTTTTTTAACAAATTTGTAAGAAAAATTTTGTGAAATATGAAAACTTTTAGTAGTATTACTTTTAATAGACACTTATTTGTATATATTATTAAGAGAAACTCAAATACCTACTAGTTACCGTCTTGATATTGTTTAAGCATAATATTGTTTAATTGTATGATTAATTGATAACCCTAAATTTGCATTAAGTCATTTTGGATTTGACCAAACATATATTAACTATATATAGGGATGACAACGGGTCGAGTCAGACACAAATAATGCCTACCCGCAACCCGACCTGCAACAAAAAAATCCACCCGCTATCTACCCCGTTACCAGTGTAGGTACTCGTTTAAAAAATACCTACGGATATTTTAAAACCCGCGAGTACCCGTGGATACCCACAAATATTTTAAAAAAATATATTTTATAAATATTTAAAATTAAATTTAAATAAAATTACAAAAGAATATAAAATTAAAATTAAATATAAATTTAATTTAATTTAATTTAATAAAATATAAATAAAAAATTCATTTTGATTGAATTTAACTTAATAAAACATAAATTTAACTTTAATTTTAATTTTTTACGTGTAACAGGTACCTGCGGGTACAAATAGTATGATACCCGCACTCGATCCCATTTATAACAGGTATTAAAATACTTGTTACCCGCTATCCGCAGGTAACAAATATCCGCAAATACCAACTATCCGTCATGAATTTTATCTGCAGATACTCACAGACACAAATATTTTTGTCATCCCTAACTATATATGATTTCGACAACCATACTATAGATGAAACAATCTTATTATACATAAGAAAAAAAATGCACGTAACTTCATGGAAAAAAAAGGTTAAGAAGTAAAATAAGGTATCTCCAACACATGAACCGAAAGTGTTTCTATTTGCATATCATTTTTATGGTGTTAATGTTACTTTTTAAATTTTTTATCTTACAAGACCCACAACACATAAGATTCTCTAACAAGGGGTCAACTTTTATGCAAAAAATAATAGTATAAAAATGTAAAAGAATAATTTTCTTTCGAAGGGCATAATTTTTAACCTTTATGATGATGCTTCCTAATGATATCAAGTCATTTCAATAGAAAATAAAAAAAATAAAAAAAGGTGAAATCTTAGTCCTATTGTCTTTAGTTTACACGCTCTTTCGGTTCTTTCTTTCTTTGCTTATTCTACAAATAGAGATTATGCATGGGATAAATTCCTTGTATTAGTGATATACTTTACAACTCATTAGAAAATAAAAGAAAAATTGACATTGTTACAAGTAATTGATACCAGTATCTTCTCAATCAAAATCATGTACATATGATTATATTAGTTGAAACTTGTAGCAAATGATAAATTAGTTTAATTGGAAGGGAATAATTTTCTGGTGGAAGGGATTATTCAAAAGGTATCTTAGATTTTAAAAAAACACTTGAACCAAACTAAATTTATATTGAATTGCATAAAAAACAGAATTGTTTAAAATAAAAAGGTTAAATATGTTTGTGGTCTTTTAAGTTTTAGTGAAATTTGAAATTAATTACTCTTTGAAACTTTAACCAAATTTAGTCCTCCAACTTTAGAAACACGTGAATTTAGTCATTTTAACCAAATTTTATTAACTTTAGTTGACATTTCAAACTCATCATGATAACATTTGAGTTGTTATTGTGTTTAATTTAACACATTTTTGTTTTAATGTTAATTGAAAATCAAAAATCGTGTTTGAAATATGCTTGAAACGTCAAATAAACTAAAATTAGGTTAAAAGGACTAAATTCACGTATTTCTAAAGATGAAATACTAAATTGGTTCAAAGTTTCGAAGATGTGTTAATTTCAATTTTCACTCAAAGTTAAAGGACCAAAAACATATTTAACCAAAATTAAAATTTGCAATGATTTGTTTTATTCATTTAATTAAAATTGAATTACTACTTGATAAGACTCTTTTAGTTAAATTGAATTATGAAATTAGAAAATATACTTAAAAAACACATTTATCTTAAATAATTCATATATACTTTAAACAATATAGTGTATTTTAATTTAATTTAAGATTAAATATATTTATAGTCCCTTTAATTTTCACACGAAATTGAAATTTGTTCTTTTTTTCAAATTTTCATATAGTTTAGTCTTCAAACTTTAAAAATGAATAAATTTAATCTTCTTAATCCAACCAATTTAAATATTTTTTTTGACAAATTTATAGTTTTGACAAAAGTTTCAGTTGAAGTATTATTAGTTTCAGACAATATTTAACAATCCAAAATAGTTAACGTTACTAGCTTAAAAAACCTATAATCATTTATTTTTAAAATTTGAGACAAAAATTATCAACTTTTAAAATATGGACGAATTCTAAAAACATGTGTAATCTCAAATCGCATTAGAGTGTTGAAGATTCTTTATTGACTAAAGATAACTAAATTTATCTGGTATAAGTCAGTACAAATTTCACTTTACAAGTATAATTTTATCAAGTTAAATTAGAAATAAATCGATTAAATATGATGTGAAAATCATTTAAAATTTATCATAACAAATTAGACTATTCATTTTAAACCATTTTACAATTTACTTAAATTCTTTCAATAATTCAGTTGTACGTGTTCATCAATTTTGTCCGCTCGTGAGAGAATTGGAGTTGCCAATAATATGCTTTATTCATGTTAAAATTCCACATAGTTTAGCTGTAAATTTGTTAAATTCGTGAATCTCATAATTGAAAGCAATACACAGCATAAGAATGATGAGTAGCTCTCACGTTGGGGAAAAACATGACCAAGTTGCATGTTTCTTTTTCGACCACGGTTAGATTTGAGACGCATGTCCCATTCTCCATGTTTCTCTAAAAGTTCACGCATGAACAACAGGTAAAATGGTAACAAAACTCTTTTTATGGGGTTACATCCATATCATGGGTGTCGTGGAGATCCGAGTCACAATATAAATGTACCTAAATAATTTCATCTTAATAAAAAAATTTATATTCTTTGATTAATTAAATGTTTCTATAATGAATATTTATAATGATTAGAATAGAGCGCTTACCATTAAGTCAAAAGTTATAACTGTTAGTCAATACGTAATTCTTTTAATTTAAGAGTGTAACACAAGTCTAAGCGTTATGTTTATTCAATTGTGACCTGACCTACTTGATCTCTTTCATGAGACAATTGATGTCACTTGCAATAATTTTTCTCATCAGCAATTGTCTTACTAAGAATCTCACTTGGATTGTGATTTGGTGGTTAATCTAGTATCCGCCACAGAACAATTGTGCAACCCGTAACAATAATTTATGTACAACATAAAATACCCAAAAATTTAAAAACGATTTAGTTATAAAACTACTGTTACAACAAAATTCATAATTGGAAGAATTATTAAGTAGATATTAAGTAAGATTAAGAGTGAGTGAGTGTTGAAATAGTAGGTTTATTATATATGGGCACTTTCTTTAATAATGGAGATGACGGGTTGAAACTGATTGCGGCACTTGCACTGCACTTTCTATTCTCTTTGTAACTGACATTAATTATATTATCTTTCATCGCAACTGCATTATTCCTATGTTGTCAAAAAGATGATGGGAATTATTATTAAACAATGATGATAATCAGACTAACAACTCTGTGACCACTTTGGAGGATCACTAATTGACTAGTTGAGTGTAATTAATGGTTTTTTTCAACATTGCATGTCATTAGAAGAGTGAGAAAAAAAAAGTTAATTAGGTGTTGCAAAAGCATTACTGAAAAAAGATGCATTTTGGTTTTTATGATCGGTGTTTAGTTATGACTTTGTACTTGAACTGGTTTCGATCTTAGAGTTTAATGATTGTTAGCTATCAGTGTTAGAGATATCATATATTTTCTAATTTTAATTTTATGATGAAAATATCATATATTTGATTCTTTTGTGTTATTATAAAATATTCATGTATTATGATAATATATTAGGTTTTAAGTTTTATTTTTTTTCTTGATATTGTACTTTGTATATTGAACAAGTTTTTGATAGATTAATATGAAAACAGGTTAAATATGTTTTTTATCTCTTAACTTTTAGCAAAAAATTGAAATTAGTCCCTCTCTAAAACTTTGATCCAATTTAGTCCTCTAACTCTACAAAAGTTTGGATTTAATCCTTTTAACAAAATTTTGTTAAATTTATTTGATGTTTCAAATGTATTTCAAGATAGTTTCTTAGCTAATATTAAAACGGAAATGTGTCAAGCCGGGTAAACAACTCAAATGCTCTCATGAAATGCGTTTTAAAGTTAAATGAACTTAAAAAAAATTGGTTAAAATAACTCAATCCAAACATTTCTAAAGTTGGGAGACTAAATTACGCCAATATTTCGAAGATGGACTAATTCTAATTTTAACTGAAAGTTAAGAGACCAAAACATGTTTAACCCATATGAAAACTATAATATGTTGTTGATTTGGTTGAAAAGTTAAGGGACTAAGAAATATTTAACCCACCTTGAAAACTATAATATGTTGTTGATTTGGTGAATTTTAGGTTTGTAGTTAAAGTAATTAGTGATTGTTAATTAAGGTTAATTTGTGTATTCGAAAATGGAGCAATGGCACTGAGAAACGGAGCCCCACATGCATGAATGAAAGTGGGGATGATGTGGAATAAGGTAATGACAGAAAGGGTAACCGGCAAATCTCAGGTGCCACTGCAAGATTTTGAGACAGCAAAACCCACATAAAACACGCGCGTGTCTCCCTTGTTCCTTCCATTATTATTAATATTATTGTTATTTATCGTTTCGCTTTTTTCCCATTTCATTTCGATTCAGAGCACACCCATAATTGGTGAAATGATGCATAATATATATTGAGGGATCTACCATGATGATGATGATGGATACGTATATAGGGGTGAGTCAAAAGAGATGAAAACGTTAAAATTGAATGTAGATGTTAGATTTGTTGAAAGTGGAGAAGCACATGATAATTGGAATGATTGTGTGTATTGAATTTCCGTATGCAGCAGCCTCTCAGCAATGTGCTACTTGATACGCTACAAAAGCATGCGCAATATTATATGCCACAGTGTTGCACTTCCACACATATCTCATCTCCATAAATAATACACAATCCCTATCTCTGTTCATTCACTCATTCTCACGTAAGCATTTCACCCACCATGATGCATTCACAATGTTTCTTTCCATAACCAGTTTAGATGATTATAATATTATGATCTTTGTGTTACGGCTTGCACAATCTAAGAGTGAGATTTTTAGTATGACAATCATTGAGAGAAGAGATTGTTGTAGATGACATCAATTGTACTATGACGGAAGTTAAGTGGATCAAGTCACAATCGAATCGTGGTGCTGGGACTGTTACACACCCTTATGACTATAACTTTTGGCCTAATAATAAACGCTTGATCTTAACACTTTGTATCGAAAGTTTTAAAAATTCAAGTATAAGTTTAAGTCTCACATTCAATACAGATAACAAAAATTGATCGTAGAATATCTATAAATTCATTGGTTGGATTGATATTGATATCTTATTCATGGTGTCTTTTTCTGATGAATTCCTTCAAATTTTCCATTACTCTTGGTATTTATCATTTTTCTGTTTGTGCTTCCATGTATGGACAAAAATGGTTCAGTGATTGAATATAATTAATATTTATTATTTTGAGACATGATTTGATTTTCACTCTCTAGCATATCAGGAACATTTCAAATTCAGTTTCCCTTCTTCCTTTTTTATTAATGGATTAGCTTTCCTTTTCTTTCAATATCCCCAGTAAAACCTTTTTCTGAAAAAAAATTCTCCCGTACATGCCCAACTTTTAGCATGAATAATTGAATTTTTGTCAGTAGCTTTTGCTTTTCTTCATATATATAATAATCTCAAGTTTTGAAATTACTAAATGCAAGACTCTAGTTTTAAGACTAATTAAACTAACTTTTTCAAATGTTTTCTTTTGTTTACTACATTTTTTACTATCATGTAGCATAGGTTTATAGATTACTTTTAATTGGTACAATATGATTGATAATTTTGATGTGCAATGGAATTATTATATATATTTGACTCGTAAATGGATTCCCTCTTGGTCTTGATATGAAGTACTGAAAGAAAAAGATAAATAAATCGGTGTACTGTTACAAAAAGGATGAATCGATATAGTTCCCTTTTAAATCTAATTATGAGTGTGAAATAATGAAAGCACTAGGAGAAGACATCTTTGGATTCCCTTTAGACCAGGTCAATGCTAAACCTACTCATATATATATATATATATATATATATATATATATATATATATATATATATATATATATATATATATTATTCATCATCACATTCTCATTCTCAGAATTCTTTCTCTTTAATTTGATTTCAGTATATGCATCGCTAATGTATCTCATCATCTAATAATCTCACTAATTAAATAATTAAGACAGAGAAAGTGGTAGCTTAAAAAATGATTTACGGTACCAAGTTTGAGAGAGATATTTTAATTTTATGATAAAATATTATATAAAAGTAGAAAAACTTGAACTAAAGGACGTGCGATACCATATTTTGTGCAAACTAGCTAGAGAAGCACTAATTCTTGCTCCCTTGCTTGGTAGGCCAGGGAATAATAATTATTATTTATCACCGTACCACTACTCTCTATTGCTTTTTTCTTTTTTTTTATTATTAAATTTTGACAATTTTTTCTTACAACATGAGGTGTCATTTTTAAGTGAATTTTGAATATTGAGAATTAAAAAAAGAAAAAATGAAAAACCACTTAGAAAATAACACTTAAGGTCGTAAGAGAAAGTTATCAAAATTTAATATTAAAAAATCATTTTTCTTCATCTATACATACAAATCTATTCACATTCTTTCATGTGTTTATGTGCATATTTTTCTTTCTTTCCTCACTTCCATCGTAAAACTATTCATCTACATTCTTCTCATTCATTATTCAACACATCAAAGTCAAGTTATCAAAATCCATGTTCAAAAACTATATATACATCACAATGATAAACAAAACTAGCTATATCCAATGTTGAGCACCAATATATACGGGGTGAGAGAAAGGAGAAATAAAAAGAAGAAACACAGAATTTGTTCGAGTACAACATTACAACCGTTGATCTGAATAACATAGTACTTGGTCCGTTTAACTTTACAGCTAAATGTGACAATGTCTATGTCACATGTATTGTGTAATGTTGGACTCCACAAAATATCGCAAGACAACTGTTAAGGACTAAAAAGCAGCCTATGGAGGCAATGAAGGTGCAGTGGATGAAGGAATTGTAGAGTCAGAGAAATCTAATATTAGGGTTTTAAATAATTTTTCAATAAAAGATAATTAAGTAATTTTACTACAATTATGTGAGTGCAGGAAGAAAACATGGAGGTGCAGGAGAAGTTTCCATTTTTCTCAATACATGGCCTTGGAACATTGGATTAAGGCCCATCTTATTTTTAAGGCCCAATGGAGAAGAACAATGTCAAAAGGAAAATTTGTCTCGTGGAAAAAGATAATGAGTGGAGAAACTAAAAAGAGAGTTGGATATACTCTAAACTTGATGGAAAGATGTTTTTCGCATTTAATTCTCAATCGTGTTTTAAAGGAAGGAACTGTGAAGAGTGAGAGTGAGAAGAGGAATTCTTGGGTCTTTCATCCCGCATCTCCAAAATTTCTTCTACACCTTTTCTTTAAATTCTCAAAAAATTCTTTGACCATTTAAGAAAACTCACAGACACCATACCCCCAAAATTATGTCGACTTCCAAAAGTTAAAATATATGACTTTCGAAAGTCAAAATATATCACTGAAAATCGATTCCCGAAAGTTAAAATATATCACCAAAAACCGACTTTCGGAAGTCAAAATATATCACCGGAAGTCGACTTCCCGAAATCAAAAATTATCACCGGAAGTCGACTTCCGGAAGTCAAAAAATATTCCCGGAAGTCAAAATATATTTTCGGAGGTCGACTTCCGGAAGTCAAAAAACATTCTCCGACTTCCGTAAGTTAAAAAACAAATTTTATTTTGAATATTTTTAATTCTTTTTAAAATTATATTTTTTAACTTTTAATGATTTTTTTAGTTTATTATTTTATTTATTTTTTATGTTTTCATATTTCTTAATATATATATATATATATATATATATATATATATTTTAAATATTAATATC
>Ga0214545_1004012_pt1 | contig 27757 bp, 20 predicted proteins | sample CNSS4metaG_FD_160064 | JGI IMG/M metagenome (GOLD analysis project Ga0214545, IMG submission 160064) | Root nodule microbial communities from cowpea collected in UCLA plant growth center, Los Angeles, California, USA - CNSS4 | ecosystem: Host-associated > Plants > Roots > Nodule | place: USA... | reverse complement strand
TTCTTTTTTTTAAATCAGGGTGAAATCTTTGGGAGAAAGGATGACATTACATGTGAGTTTGTCATGATACAGACCAATTTTTTTTCTTTTCTTTTTTTTTTCTAAAAAAGTGAAGTTATCATGAGTCAGACCGGATTCCATGTATCAGAAAAGTGAAGTCGTCAGGATTTATAACAACTTCACTTCAGTATTTTTTTTTTTAAAATAATTTTTAAGTGTAATTAAATATTTTTTATTTTTTTTTAATTTGAGTTGATTGGTACAGTAAATAGTAAAACTAGAAAATATTATTGCAATAAAAGTAGACATTAATATATTTTAATATTGATTAAAAATTGAAATACAACAATAAAGTTTGTGGAACATAATAACACATTCATATATGGCCTAAAGTGTCACATGGATATCGTTTTCTTGGTCTGGTTGGTTGTTTGAGTGGTTGTTGTTGGTGTGGTTCATCATCATCTTCATCTTGATCACTTTGAGAAAATTGGGGACGGTGAACCGTTGTTTGGGGTGTTTGAAAAGGCATTGGTGGAGAATAAAATGGCATTGATGATGAAGATCCTGGATAATGGACAGATGGTGGTATCATCGCTGAGGTGCCAAACATGTGTGATGGACCTGTACCATAGCTTGAGTGAGATGGAAAGAATGTGTATGAGGAAGGGAGGTGTTGAGGGTGTGAATGTCCAAACATTTCACCGTGACTCATAGACGACTATCCAAAAAATTGGTGGGGAGGATGTATAAAATTTGGAGAAGACTCGACATGGCCAATGTAAGGTTGTGAAGCAAGTTGGGGAGGTTCTTGTGACATATCAACTGTAACACAAATAACAGGGTTATTGCCATGAATAAGTACGCATGATAAATAGATGTACAATATTGAAGTAAAACTAACCTCATTGTCGGAAGAATATGTAAATGGAGATATATAGCAGATAGTGTGGTTTATGTACCATTGCATGTAGGGTGTTTCATCACGCAAATGGCCATTTCCAGTGAATGATGTACCTTGAATGACCCGATTATGTCGGTTTTTCCAAATTGCAATCCATTGGTGATGATGCACTGTCTAATCTCTATCATTTCTCCCCCTTAAGTCGTCTTTGAGAACTTGATCCAGGTTAACTAGGTATGACATGATATTTTGTCTTAAACGAAATTGGCACATGACCCGATGCGCCTGATAGATTTCGACTATCGTGAAGCAAATTATAGGGACTATTGCTCGGGCGACTGGAGGGATGTAAATGACAATCAACCGACTGATTTCGTTTTTCATGTAAGGCCTCTACAAGAACTGAAACAAAATGGTAGATATTAGATTCAAATGTTTAAAAGAAATCTTTCAATTAGATTAATTATTACCTGTCTTGTACATAGTTGATCAAATCTCAAGCAAAATTGACTAACTGAAATGGAACTTAAGTTTGTCCAATGTGTTAGCCTCATGCAGATAAAAATATAATAATTGCATGTTAGGTAAGTTAGAAGGCAACAAGAACAATAAATAATTAAATTAATGCAACATTTGAAAGAACTGCAACATGGTTTGTTGAGTGAGGGCTCAAGGCAGAGTCAATGTTACGAGCAGTCCACTAGTATCCCGAAGACATAAATGTTATTATTAGAAAAAAATCAACAAGTAGGAATGTGTCAAGTGCGTCGATACTCAAGAGAAAATAATGAATTTCAAGTTCATGAGATGTTTTCTTCACATGATCACCACCAACCAACGTCTTTTACAGTTAAATTAAATGACTAGTGGTGTTCCAAGCTCTTTGATTGTCTTGTCATCACGTAATAGTCGTCTACTCTTTCTTCCGTATAGACTTGACCACATACATCCATCTAGTTTATAGCCTCTACAACATTAACAAAGCATATGAAATATAGTTTCATCTAGTTCAAAATAAAGATTCTTAATCTACATACATCGGACCAAATTTCATTCCAAACCCAAACATGTGCCGTAGGGTACCAGGAAGACCTCCAACTACTAGAATCCACAATGAAATGGATCAACCAAATTCCAACAAACGAAATAAATGTTCATATTGTAGAAATGAAGAACATCACAAGGGCAAATTGTCTCTATCGTCAGTACTTTGTTGCTTTATCTCATTTTTCAATGTACTTTATTATGTAATTTTTTATTATCTAATCTAATGATCTTAATATTATCTAATGTATTCCAATAATATCTTTGTATTTTTACTATTTATTGTACCAATCAACTCAAATTAAAAAACAATTTAATTACGCTGAAAAAAATAAAAGAAATATTAAAGTGAAGTCGTCATGAGTCTTCACGACTTCACTTGACTCATGATGACTTTGCTTTTTATAAAAAAAAAATGTGAAACCGACCTATATCATGACGACTTCAGCTTTAGTGTCATTCTTCCTCCTTAACGACTTCACCATGTTTTACAGAAATAAAAAAAGTCAAACGACCCATATTTACAATTTCCACTTCAAACCGACCCCCAAATACAAAAAAGCCTCCACTTGGCCTCTGACTTGTTGGCATGTAGAAAATAATAACAAGTAAAATAAAGGGTTAAATATGTTTTCTGTCCTTCAACTTGTAGTGAAAATTGGAATTAGTCCCTCCTCAAAATTTTGAACCAACTTAGTATCTCAATTCTATAAATGTGTGGATTTAGTCATTTTAACCAAACTTTATTAAGTTTATTTGATGTTTTAAACACATTTCATTATAATATTTTAGTTTGTTTACACCATTACACACATTTTCACTTCAGTGTTAGATGAGAAACGTGTTTGAAACATCAAATAAACATTAAAAAAATTGATTTAAAGAATTAAATTCATGCATTTCTAAAGATGAGAGACTAAATTAGTTCAAAGTTTCCAAGAGTAACTAATTTCAATTTTTCCTAAAAGTTGAAGGACCAAAAACATATTTAATCCTAAAATAAACTTAAGTTATAACACCATATTAAAATATATAATAACTGGATTCAGTTATTATAATTTATATTATGTTTATATTATCATAAATATCATCTTTTTCTGATACTAGTATTAATCTTTTATACAGATCACACACTTGAATCTGTAACACCCCAAATGGATATTACTAGATACAGCCTAAATCATGAATTTTTCTTTTGGAAATCCAACATTATATAAAGTTCCCAAGCGCGGGAAAATTTAAAACTTTCATCGTGATAATCCAATTATAGTACTCCGTCTTTATTACAAGTCCATAATAAAGAAAACATCATAAAGTCTATTACAAAAAATGCATGAAAATGAAGATTATGAAAAAATCTCCCATCGTAAGCCCCCGCTCCGTTCTCTATGCTTCAGCATTCTCACCTGAAGTCACATCTGCTCCCACGTAACAAGTTACATGATCATCGCCAAACACAAAACACACAAACAAGAAAGGGTGAGCTGAAAAAAAAAAGAAAAAAATAATTTAAACAATAAGATAATAAGAACTACCCCTCACCCAATCTAACTTAGTTAATTTTAGTTTAGTAATCTTGTTATCACAATATACTTCCAATCTCATAACCTATATGAGAAAGATTCAACCACAACCTTGGTCCTTAGGAATTATCATGCTCCCACGAACCTACCCGCTCGTGGTCCAACTCTACGGACCTCCCCGCCTGTAGTCCAACTCTACGAAGCTTCCAGCTCGTAGTCCAACATGTGTAAACACCTACTATGAACCTCCCCGCTCATAATAGCCTCAAGTGTGATCACGGAACATACGAACCTCCCCGCTCGTATCCCCACACAAGAGTACAACAGATACAGACCTACCCGCCCGCATCAATCACGCATCTCCAATCTCCGTTACGAACCTCCCCGCTCGTAACCAATCCAGCATATCCCTGACCAAGCTATCAAGAAAAGGAAACGTCCATGCAAATCCATCTACAAAGGACCCCTATCACTACGCTCCTGCCTGACACTTCCCTAGGAACCGCTAGGCGAATAGTTCCAGACCGTCTGGCGGTATCCCTCTACCGCCGGGCGCCACCCAACCAGCGACCCTTCTTGTTCGTGGCTTATCGCTTGGCGGAGCATGTCCTACCGCCAGGTGCCACACCAGTAGAAACACTCTTCTACTGGTTTAGACACTTTCAAGGACTTTCAACCACATGCAATCATTCAACCTTACATGCAAATCACCCATTTCAGGTATTTCCAATACTACAATCATCAAACTATAGCACATACACCAAAGCAAGTGCTTATAAATTTTACGTTTGGAGTTTAAGCACACAAAGATCAATTCCCTACTTATGCATATGATACTACAACCAGTATCCCAATAATATCATTACCACACCTCTCTACATGACATTACTTTCATTTCACAAAATCCCAAAATACAGTTTATTAAGAGCATTCAACGTTAATCCACTCACACTCTACTTCGATACTAATTCGACACCTATAAGCAGTTTAAATAACACACTTCAATCAGGCACAAATCCCATGCCAGCAATTTGTACGTACAAAAGCCCATGCCATTATATCCTACTGTGATACTCATTTGGAGCTTTCTCATGACTCCTTAGGGGATGGTTCAAAGATCAACACAACCCATTTTATAATTCTTGTATCATACCATTACCCTCATTTTCATATTATCAGTCATTTACAACACTCGTAAAGTTACTTTGTTTCCCACTGAACACCAACCAAATACTGGCAGCCCAGTATTGCCTAGCGGCATAGTGTGTACCGCTAGGCGGTGCGTCGGAAACCTGAAAACCTCCAGTTTTCCTCGCACCCGCAGAGAGAGTTCCAAAATCCCTAATTCCCGAATCCACATTCCATCACCGATTCAATTATATGGATTCACACAATTAACACGCAATGATCAATTTATACAATCTAATTGATGCTTATTATTAACATATTGCCGAATCATGTACATCATAGTTATCAATCGAACTCAACCCATAGTAAACATGCATTTTTACCCAACCCCATACGCATCCCATCTGCACTCACAAACTCATTATCATCCAATCAAACCAAGAACCTATCATTAGTATCATATAATTTCAGCATACCAAACAATTTCACAGAAACATCAAAATGCGACAAATTACGCAGTTCCAGTGCACGCCGCCTGGCGGTTCCCCATTGCCGCCAGGCGGTTCATCACAGAACCCAGAAATCATCAACATTGGAGGTGTCGCCTGGCGGAGCATTCTCAGTCGCCAAGCAGTTTCTGAATAGATACCTAGATTTTTCAAACAGGCACGCAAAATGGAAGGAAAAATTCAACTATCATTCCAGACAAATAAACAATCATTAAACAAGCATGAACAGCTCCCCTTACCTGATTTTTCCTTGCTCCGATTGTAATTTAACGATTGGTGCCTGTTGTCCAAAGCCTCCTCTAAAGGTATCTTCTTCAACTCCCTTCAACCCTCACTCTTTCCCTCTAGACCACGAAAATTCCAGTCCCCTCTCTGTTTCTCTTGGCTATCATCCTCTCTAACTCTTTGCTTTCTCACACATTCCTTTCCCTCTCACTAATTCAGCCCAAATTAAATAAAATAAAAAGAAAAACGAAATTAATTTATATTTTTAAGTTTAATGATCATTACTCTTGATTACTGTACCTAACTGACACCTCTCTGCTTTCTTAGAGAATTTCTATAATTTCCAGATTTTCCATTACTTAACAAAACATAAAAAATATAGGTGGTCCATTTATAACTAGTTATTTTGAATCTAACAATAATAATATATTTTGAGTCGGATAGGTAAAAAAATTCAATAATAATAATATCCAAACTTATATAAAAAATTTGACAAAATTTTTGATCCAAAATATGAAGTAACGAGTTTGTAAGTTTTTTTTTTTTTTCATTATACGTTAATGTGATATTTAAAGTTATATTTGAATTCTTAAATTTTGTTCGTAAATATGTAATATTTTTATAAAAAATCATTATGCAGTTTTTTAATATTTTAAAGCTAAGTTGTTGAATCCATTATTAATATATATTTCTTTGGCTTCAGAAAGGGTTTTACTCGAGGAAGGTTTTCCACAAGTGCCGTGCAGGTTAAATTGTGAATATACATATCGAAGCATTATCAGTTATAATTGTATTAGTTAATTATTCAGATAGTACTGATAATAAGGTTTAATAATATATTTTTAACATATATTATGGTTTACATGTGAGGAAGATTCGAGTGTAATATATAAGTTGTTGTACACTTATTGATACGAGTTCAATTCGAGATAACATATTGATTTTATATTAAAAATTTTAATTTTAAAAAATTAAAAAATATAATATATTAATTCCATACTAAAATTGTTTAATTTAAAAAAAAATTAAAAGATATAGATTAAACTTCTTCACTTAACAATAAAAAGTGGACTGAATGTCTTACTTTCAATAATTTTTTGTGTAACTATGTTTATAAGAAACAGCTTTAAGCTTTAAGGTCCATCCTTATCCCATTGGATTTTACTGGGTTCGGATAAACTATCATAAAATACATCATCCTATTTAAATTCTAGCACTTTTAATTTATACATACATTTTAAATAATATTTATATTGAGTTATTAATTATATTTTAATTCAAACATGAAAATATATTTAAAAAAAAAATTTAAGTATTTTATTATACTTTTAGTTTTTAATTATTTTATAATTTAAATAATTTAACTAATATTAACTCATATTTCTAAATGTTATAAAAAAAGAAAGTCAAATGTAAACAAACCCTTACCTATTCTTTATCAAAGATGGGGAGGATTCACAATACGTTATTTGCCATCCCTAGTTTTTTATCGAAGTTTATTTCTTATTCAAAACCAACATTACCATGAATCCAACAATGCACTATAGTTGATTACGAATTTACGAGGTTGTAATTTTGCAGCGGTCAAGATGGCGCAGTTAAAAGTCAATAGGTCAGAAATTAAATAATTTGTGAGTGTAATAGGTTTTAAAAGTCTACTACTTTAATTAATAATTTATATAATATAATCAAATGTGTTGAGACAAAAATGTCTCTGTTATGACACATGATGAACACAGTCCACTGTATCCACCAAGATAATATTGATTGAAATCAGATATTGTGCAAAGTTGAAGTTGTGATATAACCCAACAAGATTTTCTTTTTGACTTTTCTATAGGTTGCTATTTGTGGTTTGAATTAGCTTTATAAGTTGGTATATATAACTGATGGTGTAATATTACTTATTACTTAATAGTGGTTTGCAAAATAAACTATTAAATGACTTAGGATTTCTTTATTACTTATTATTATTATTATTATTATTATTATTATTATTATTATTATTTATTTAGCCTATTTAGAACTTGAGAAATTCAACAATTTGAAGGTAATAGTATAACATTAAAGAAATATTCTTAGAGAACCCGCTTTTAATTTATTTTTTAAAGATTTTTCTATCAACGAAAAAAATATATAAATGTGAATGTATTTGGGTATAAATATATAAATGTGAATGTATTTGGTATCCATTTTTTATAAAAAAAAAATATAATATATAGAAATAATTTAAATAAACTGCGTATTAAAAATGATGCATATAATATTTCTAAAATATCCTAACAAAAAGTTATGTTTTTCCTTCCGAATAAGATAACAGAAACTTATGTCAGCAAACCACCAGAATTATAAAGTAATAAAATGAAGAAACTATCTAAATTATTGTTATTTTACAGAAATATTTACTTTAGTTTAGACAACACACTAATAATTCTTTGAAATTGAACACAGACAAATGTGGACAAAGAAACATTCTCTCTTTTATTACTCTTCATTGGTCCAATTTATCTTTTTATTTTCTTTTCTTTTGTCCCAATTGATATTTCGCATATATTTGTATCTTCTTATTTGTTTGAGTTTGACCATCTAGGTTGCCCATAAAAATTAAAAAACCAATGACAACAAATACTTGTATAAGATATGCAAAAGTTGTAGGCTACATTTTCTATATTAAATTTCATCTCAACTTTGGTACAAGATCATTAGGAATAGTATAATGTATTTCATTGACATTTATTTTTCTATGTTTATTAGCACTATTATTTTCAAATGTATAATGCTCTTCTCATTGTTGGCGCAATGTTGCATATAAATTTGATGAAGGATCGAAGATCTTATTAAACTTGAATTGGTTGAAACCCAAGGACTTGCAGCTTAAAAATGAAACTTGAACTTGAAGACTATTTGACTTAGGATAGAAGTCTTGTGTCTATTTGTAGTTATTCAATCTGTTAAAAATGTTTTAACAGGTTAATCTATGAACAACATATTTGATCGGCTAAAATACAATCAATCAATTGATTTTACTTAAAGTAAGTGAAATCAACCAATTGATAAGTATTTTCAACCGGTTCAATATCTTAGTTGACAAGTTATAAAACTTATATTTTTCTATGAGAATGAGAGAGGTTCACTTTTGACGTAAAATCATTTGCAAAATTAGAAAATCTCATTATCTTTAAAGAACTAAGTGTTGATGTTGTGTGTGATTAACTTATAGGTCTTGGGGCTATGATTGCTCTTGGTTTTATGCATTGAAGAAAATTTTTTTGTTGGCTAGGGAGAGCCACCATTGAGATTTGATCCTTCTTTTGCACTTGTGGTGTTATTGGTGTGAGTCCAAGTCTATAACAATGTTTCTTGTAGTGCATTTTGGTGTTTCTTAAGTTATTCAAAAAACTAGGTAGTGTGATTTGTGTTTACAAGAATTCAAGAGTAAGAATATTGTAAATTCTCGTGTTTAGTGAAAGATCAAGCTAAGGTTATCTTGATTAACTAGATGTAGCTCCATTGGAGTGAACCAATATAAAAATTTGAGTGCATTGATTTAGATTTCTATTGTTTTCAAAGTTGTTTGTGTTGAATAACTATTAATTCTACTTATGTTAATGTAGTTAGTAAGACTAAAGAAAGGAGTAGTGTGTTGGGTTATCTATACTAATTGTTCCTAGTTCTATACCTAGTAGTCTAGGACAGTCCCTTGACCTTTCATTTCCCTATTGTATCAACTTTTTATCAATATAAATAAAAGAACATGAGAAGGTTCCTTCAAGCCTTTTAGAAATATATTTCTCTATTTTTAATCTTAAGTTAGTTTTGGAGCGAGTCAATCCACTCTAGATTTTGTCTCGTCTTGTGTGCTAAACGTAGTCACCGCTATGCTCAACTGTCCAGCTCCATTCATTATTGTCCATCTTTATCTACAATTGTCCATTACCTTTTAAAATTGTCCAACGTTGTCAACCACTGCTCTTTGTTGATTTGTCGTTGTCTTTTTTGGCCACCATCGCACTTTCATCTGGCGACCACAAGACCAAGATTGTTGCTCCAAGCAATGGTCAACCCTGCCTATTCTGAAGGCTTGTTCAGCCCCACGCACCGCCACGCATGTCATTTCTGTCCCTTGCAACCAGGCATGTGTTGTCCAAGTGTTGTAGTCCCCTGATCATCACGTCATCGCGCCACCCCTATAGTTGTCATCAAAGCCACTCTATCTGTTCTGATCCTCGAGACTTCATTTTGGTGAAGTCCAAAAGCCAACCTGGTGGAAGTCACCCTAGGGCTTTTGTTTTTCTATTGGCATTTTAGCATTTTCTCACTGGTTTTTTGTTCCCTTGATAAAAAATGGCTACCGAAAGTGTTATTTCGTTTCCTGAAAGTCTTTCCACTACTTCCAAGAAGCTAAATGGACAATATATCTCAGTCTATTATTTTCGAAATATGGTTTCTTGGCCAAGGACATCATGACCACCTTGAGAAAGATGGAAGCCATATGCATGTTGAAAAAGATGATGATGTCTAAAGTCAAGCAACGTGATGAGACATTGTCTCTAGTTATAAGTTAGATCTTTCATTTGAATGAATAGTGCACGCTTAGAATAAATGTAAGCCAAGCTTGAACTGCATAGATCAACTATCTAATTCTAGAATATGTGCAAATAAGCTTTACATAAGATATTAATGAATTAGTTATTTAACTAATGGATTATCAAAGTGCACTGCAATCTAAATTCAGTCACGGTAATCCATTAATATAACCAACATAATTCTCCTTTTAAAACAAATCTCAACTCAGTTTGAAACACACGAGATACTGAATCGAGAAGCAATTTTGAGAGATTGAAAAATACTAAGTTCTTGCATTCTTGAGAGATCATCTTGTTGGGTATTTAAGGAGATTGATGATGAAGCCTATCTTGGGAGGTCACGCTAGAAAGGTAATTCACTATGCAAGTGAATGTTCTTGATGCAATTGTGTGTAGCATTACATTAGGGAGTGGTTCTTGATGCAATTATGTGTAGTATTGCATTAAAGAGTAATTCTTGATAGGATTATCAATTTCTTGATGTCATAGGGTTTAGAATTATTAAGGAGCACTTATAATTCTTGTAAGCTCTTTGATATAGTGGAAATTTTCTAGCTCGGGTTGCTAGAAGATAATTGGATGTAGATTCGTGTAGAATCGAACTAGTATAAAAATCGTTGTGTTCTCTTATTTCTTTCATCTCCTATGTTATTTCTAATTGGTTGAACTAATCCATTAACACAGAAGTGGAAAATTGATTAATGGATTTATAAAGATTGAAAATAATATCAAGATTCTTTTAAATTAGTAAAAATCTTACAAAACCAATTCACCCCCTCTTGGTTGGCATATATTAGACGTATCTATTTTAACAATTGGCACCAGAGCTGGTTAATCGAATCTTAATCGATTAGAAAGATCCTAGATATGGTTAATATATCTCAAACCTTTGCTTAAGGGGCATCCATCAATAGACCACCTTTGTTTGCTGGTGAAAACTACCTTTTTGGGAAAATCAGAATGAAAATATTTTTGGAATCAGTGGACAAAGGTGTGTGGGATGTTATGGTAAATGGACCCTTTCAACTAGTTAAGATAGTGAAAGGCAAAATTATCCCTAAAGAGTTCTCTTAGTGGACTCTTGATGAAAATAAAAGAGCACACTATGATGTTAGAGCCAAGAACATTATATTTTCTACACTAACCTTGGATGAATTTTATAGGGTTTTTGTGTGTGAATCAGCCAAGGAAATGTGGGACGTCTTGGAGGTAACCCATGAGAGCACGAATGAAGTTAAGAGATAAAGGAAGAATACTCTCATTCAAGAGTATGAAATATTCATAATAAAGGCTAGAGAAAGCAATTGTGATGTTTAGAAAAGATGTACACATATAGTAAATCATCTCATGGCTCTTGGCAAGACATTTGACAAGGAAGAACTCAACATCAAAATATTGAAGAGTTTAAATAGAACATGGAAGCCTAAAGTAATAGCAATATCCGAAACTAGAGATTTTACTAGCATGAATATAGCCACTCTCTTCAAAAAGTTGAGGGAATATGAACTAGAGCTTAAGAGACTCAAGGAAGAAGACGATGGAGAAAAGAGACACACCATTACCTTGAAGACTGTTGTAAAATCTGCTGCAAAAATCCAATTCTAAAAAGGCTGAATATGCAAATGATGATTATAATTCTGATAGTGAAGCATTGAGACTAATGGTAAAAAGGTTCTTTAAATTTTTGAAATATAGGAAAAGATCTAATAAAAAAATTTCAAGAAACAAGAAACCATTCAAGAATAAGGAGCAACCCACTGCATGGATATACTTTGAATATGGAAAAATTGGCCACATTAAGCTTGGATGTCCAATTCTTAAGCAAAAACATAAACTAGAAGGGAAAAGTGAATCAAGCAAGTACAAGGAAAAGAAGAAGACTTACGTCGTATGTGAGGACGATGATCTAGCACATCCAGTGACTCCAGTGAAAGTCTTGAAGAGGAAACAAATTGTTGTTGGATGGCTGATGCAGAATCTTCCAAGAGTAGTGTAAGTAGCTTTAATTGAAATGATGATGAAATTAATATTGTGAGTTGCTTGAAGTATTTAAAGAATTGCATGAGGTAGCAACAAAATTACAACAGTCAAATAATAGGTATAAAGGAAAAAATAAATGGCTAGAAAGCAAAGTAAAGCAACTAGAAAAGGAAAACAAAAATTTGACTGTGAGTTTTGAAAAATTAGAAAAATTAGAGAAAGATTCTAGGTCCAAATATGGCACAAGTTCTCTCAAATGTGAAAATTGTCCAAGACAACTAAAAAAGATAGATTACCTAATGAACACACTTACAAAATTCACTTTAGGTAGATCAAATCTTGATCAGTGCTAGGATCTCAAAGAAGTGTTCTTAATAGAGAGGTAATAGAAATATATTGGCGAATCTAATCGATTAGGCTCTAGAAATTTTCTGAATATGAGCAAACCATCATCTGTTACTTTCTCCTATTGCTTTGAACTTGGTCATGCATCTAATTCTTTCTATTTTAAGAATTATGGGGTTCCTAAAGGAAAGTACAAATGGGTACCTAAAGGAACACCTCAAGCCACTAACATGAAAGCACCCAAATTCATTTGGGTACCTGTTTCTTCTCTTTAAACTATGTTGCATTTGTGTCTTGATGCAAGATGTAGCTTCTATATAGTGGATGCTCAAGACACATGAAAGGAGATGTGAAAAAGTTCTGCAGGATATCTTACAAAGCCAATGATCATGTTACATGAGGTGACAATAACAAAGGTCAAATTTTTAGCATTGCCAAGGTGAAAAGTTCCTTTTCTATTGTGATCAAGAATAATTGTTGGTTGAAGTACTCCCATATTTTGAATTTATTGCATGTTTGTTCATTAAAAAGGAAGTAAAATGTGCATTTTTCATATTTCTGCATAAATTAATCCATTATAATAGCTTCAAATTGATTAAAATGGACTAGAGAAGGAATACCCAAATTTTCATTTGATTTGGTACTTGAATAAATTGCAAGAGATAATCCTTCATATCTATATTTAATCTTTGGAGATTCCATATATTTGAATTATTCTTATATTATTTTGACTTGTAATTTGAGTAACCAACTTTGTGGATATATGGTATTGTTGATAATCTTTAACTATTCAACATTCCACTCATTTTGTTGATAATCTTGCCAAATCTTTGAGATTTCCACTTATTTGTGATCCACACATTTATCTTTTTTACTTTTATTGAATAAAACCTAAATTATCAAATAAAATCCAAAAACAAAATAGTAATAAACATAAACATAAACTAAAATAAAAATATGATAATGCCAATTATCAACTTTATATCTAGACTTTCATCATATTAGAGATTAACTTCTTACTAGTCATGAGGTCCCTTCCATGGATACTTTGACCACATGCCTTATTCGTGTCCCAATGCCTCCAACTCGGGAAGCTCAAGAACTAGTAGAACAATATGTCATGGTTGCCCCACGAGGAAGAGGAGGAAGTGACACTAGAGGTGGAAGATGTGGAAGTTGAGGGTGTCCTCGATGCACATACCATAAAAGGATGGGTCAAACCCAAAAAATTGCTACTCCTTGTATGATTTTTCTTTCAAAATAGTTAATTTCTCTAACGCTGAAACTTCTAACTCCAACTTCACTAACTCCAAATATCAAAAGTATTTACAATTAAAGTCTAACGGCTTGGCACAAATATCTTAAACTCCAAGTACATCAATTATTTGCATTTCTTAATCCATGGTAGGTCAAAATTCATGGATAATTGATTCAAATGCTTCTGATCATAACCTCTTTGTTATCAACCATTTCCTTCCAAGAAAAACATCATTCTATAACCCTTGCAAATGGATCTAAAAGATCCTTAAAAGGAGTCGGTCAAGTCTCCTTGTCTCCCTTCCTAAATCTAATATGTCCTTTTTGTCCCTAATTGTCCTTTCAATTTAATTTTCTTAAGCTAATTAACCAAAGCATTAATTGTTCAATAACCTTGGATACCAAATCTTTTGTTATACAAGAGTGTGGTTTGGGGAACAAATTGGAGAAGGATATGAAGTTGGAGGATTATACCATTTTGGATCTCATCTATGTATGTTTTATATTGTGGTTCCTAGTTGTAAAATGTTACATGATCAAACTTTGCCATCCTCATTTGTCAAAATTAAAAAAAAAAAAGTTTTTTCCTGAACTTAGTGGTCTTCAGACCTTAGAATGCGAGTCATGTCAACTAGGAAAACATATTAGATACACCTTTTCTAAAAGGTCTCAATCAAAGTGTAAATCTATTTTTTTCTATCATCCATTCTAATATCTGGGGACCTAGTTGTGTCTCATCTTCTAGTTTTAGGTATTTTGTTACGTTCATTGATGAATATTGGAGATGTACTTGGGTTTCTCTTATGAAAGATCATTTTGATTTGTTACCCATCTTCACATCATTTTTGAATGAAATCAAGAATCAATTTGGTTAAATAATCAAAATCTTAAGAAGTGACAATGCCAAAGAGTATTTCTCATCCACTTTTTTGTAATTTTAAGTTGAGATGATATATTATATCAATATACTTATCCTTATATACCATAACAAAATAATATAGCAGAAACAAAAAGTTTACACTTGGTTGAAACTGCTTGTACCCTTTTTGCTTGGTGCTTATATTCTCGTCCATCATTGGAAGGATGTCATCTTAACTGCATGTTTTCTTAGTAACAGGATGTCATCCTTCTCTCTCAATCATAAGGTTCCTTTCTCCATTTCTTTCACATTTCTCCTTGAGTTTTTAGTTGTGAATGTTTTGTTCATGACATGTTTTCAAGGTTAGACAAGCTTTTTGCTCGTGCTATCAAATGTGTCTTTTTGCGCTATTCACGACTTCAGAAAAGGTATTGGTGTTACACTCCTAAAACCAAAAAGTACTACATGGTTGCCAATGTTACATTCTTTGAACAAACTTATTACTTATATGCATCTATTCAAGATGTTCATGTCATACAACATGTCATTCTTATTCCAATGGTTGAGTTAAATATTTCCAATGTCTCTGTCAATCCAAGTCTTGATCAAAATCCTCGTAAACCATCATCTCCACATATTGATATCCTTCGACACAAGACCCTGATGGATAGTCCAGTTATCCAAGAACATGGTGAATCCCCTAGTTTAGATTCTTCTCCCTCGTCACTTAATACCATGAATTTTGGTAAAGGTGATTTACGATGGCCTATTGCTCTAAGAAAAGGTACTTGTTCCACTTGAAACACATATCCCATTTATAATTTTCTTAGCTATCATAGATTGTTACATTCCTATTTTTTCCTTTTATCCTTAGTGTCTTTTATAACAACCCAAAATTTGCAGAATAAATGTAAGCTCTTAGCTCATTACTTCATGATAAACAGAGTCAACAAAAAATATATATCTATAACAATATCTAAATATATTTACAATACATGAAAAAAAAAGTGAAAAAATACATTTAGATGTAATCACAAGGTATTTCAAAATAAATTGACTATAATTAATACAATTTTCCAAAAGATGATATACATCGTCACTAAGCTAACTACTATGCTAGGCTTTTAGTGACCTTCCCCAACTCTTGTGTTATTACCACCATTTGTGCCTATCTCTACTCAGGTATTAATATGCGATCATTGTAGAAGAGAAACAAACAACTATGATGTTCAACCTTTTTGTTTGACAAGTTAAACAAACAACTACAACCCTATAACAATACCTTCCTCCATTTACTTTAGATCATCATATTCTGACACAAATTTTATATCTTTAACCTTAAGGTATCTTTAATTTCCTTATTGACATCTTTTAGTTTTGTTAATACTTAATAGGTCCATGATATTCTTTAAATTCAAACTCACTAATTATAAACAGTCTACTACAATCAACATGACATGAAGATACAAAACTTCCAAATTCAAAAATGAAATTTTCACTTAGTTCCAACTCTCTAATCTTAACTACTAACTCTTGTATTCCCTTGTGGTTTTAAATATTTGTATTAGTACTTATTTTCTCAAGATGATCCATTAACTAAAACTCATAATCTTTTTAATACACAACTATTTTCCCTGATGAGATTTGTGTATTCATCATCAATCGAACTACTATCAACCATATTTCTTTATATGCTTTCATTAACTGTGATAAAAAGAAATCACTTACATAATACTACTCAATTTCTACTGGGTCATGTCCAACTACAATAATATTTTGTTAAGTCTTTGATGCTTCACTATGATCTTTTAACAAGTTAGCTAAACAAATACACATTAAACATCTTTCATCTTTATGTTCAACTACAATAATATATTCTTGATCATGTTTGATACAAAAAAGTCACTTTATAAATTATAGACCAAAGCATTTTCTCTAACTTCTCACTTTCCGATAGGGTCAACCACACTTTAAACCCCAAAGTCTTATTTGCTTTCATCATAAAATTTTTAGATTGTTAAGGATTTGGCACTATTAACTTATATTCTTGATTGTTCCTTCTAACACTTGGATTGTATTCTTACTTAAGGTCTCCTTAGCAAGATTTTCCCTCTCTAGATGTTACAAATGCTTCAAATTACAATTCTTTAGAACTTCATAATTCTCTTATGAAGCCTCAAAGAGTTCTTGGGCATTGAAGTAGCTAAGTCAAAAGATGGAGTTGTAATCTCTCGGAGGAAGTATGCTCTTGATATATTACAAGAGACATGTATGATTGATTGTAGACCAGTAAACAGTGCTATGGACCCAAACAAGAAATAAATGATAGAAGAAGGTGGATTATTTTTTAGTCTGGACCCAAACTTTCACACAACCTCATGGTGGTCCAATGCTTTCTGTCATACGCCAGGTTACTGGAGTTGCTCTCGCCTGGCGGTCCTAGGGTGTCTCTAGGCACCACCCCTCTGCTAGGCCTCTCAGATTCATCTTCCGCCTTGCGACGTACCCCATGCTGCCAGGCGCCACACCAGTAATTTCAAATTATGGCTTAACACTCCAAGTCAGGTTCCAATGAACCCAACTCACAATCACACAATCCAGAATATAACCATAACTACTCTTATACTCGAGTTGACTCAATTGTACAATCACACAACTCATAACCATTTAATACACACCTAAATACATATATCTACATTCATACTTGAAATTGTGCAACCAATTGAAATTCACTAAGAGTTACTCTTACTCTTTTGAACTTTAAAACAACCATCAACTAGGGCAATGCTCATACAAATCAAGTTAACACTTTTTCTCAATCTCGATTTATGCGTTAGGCCAACCATAATACCCCTTAAGTCCATTTTACATTAATAACTGGTATTTAGGAAATTAAACTCCAAAGCCAGAAACCCCCAACTCACCGCCAACATGTTCAGGCCCAAATTGCAATTGCTCACTGGTTGGGGCTTGGCCAACTCACCACCAATTATGTTTTTCGGTCTATTAAATGTCTGATTTAGGTGAAATTTTGACAGGTGATCCATAACATGTTGTTCTTTACTTTGAATGGTGGAGATTTGAATAAGAGGTTTATAGACAAAGATATAGTTTACTCATGATTTCTGGTTTGGAAGTCTTTAAAATGCATGAACAATCTCTTGATAATTTCAAGTAACTACTAATGTGGCATGAGTTGGGAACATGATTGGGTTATATTGTAGGTCTTTATGAATTTGAACGTTCCTTTGGGTTAGTCACATGTTGAGAATTGGTTTATTGGTGAATGCATGTGTATCAATACAAATTAAATTGGTGCATAGAATCATATCCTTAAGTTGATAGAATGTTGTTGCTTTATATTTGATTTGAGCATGCATTCTTCATAAGTTAGAATTGAATGCTAGCATGGATTTAAATGATGGAGTATATAAATGAATATGTAGGGATTGATCCATATGATATGTGGGGGTACAATTTTAAAGTTATGTTGATTGATATGAATGCAAATTAGCATGCTTAATTGGTAAAGTAAAATATGTAAGATAATTAAATAATTATGTGATGGTTGGGATTAAATGCGTGTAAGACTAAGGTTTTGCCTTGACTGTGATATTGTTGGGTGCATGTTTGGAGACTGTCATTATGTGCAAATTTTGTTGTTGGTGTAAGTTAAAGGTGGTATGTTTATATGGTAAAATAATGAGTGTATAATGGAGTGCATCATAATTGAATAAAGGAATGACCTCAGTTGTGAAACCATGAATGTGGGAATTGTGATTCAGTCATGTGATTATGACTGGATAATCGTTATTGTGCCATAAATTGAATGTTGAGTGCTTAAAGTCCTTTAGGACCTGTCTAAAATGCCAAAAACAAGTAGCACTTGCGTTATTGGTATGGCGCCTGGCAATGCGGGACGAGTCGCTAGGCGCCTGGTGGAAGGGGTGGTCCCGCCAGGCGGAAGGGGTTGTCCCGCCAAGCGAAAGTAGACTGGCAGAGGCACTAGAAGGTGCGTGGCGCCTAGTGACGTGAGTAGACCGCCAGGCAGTTTAGAACCAGATAGTGCCAAGTGACGCGTATGATGCGCTAGGCGATTTCGGGTGCGGAGTTGGATCACGTGGAGGATTTTACACAACTTTAGATGGAGGTTTTGATGTGATGCTTTGTTGAGGGCCTAGTTACGAGTGCATCTTATATTAGGGTAACATGTGGCCACTCGAGGTTGTAGCCTAGAGGTTTTGGAAGTCCAGTGGAGTGTGCGAGATTGTGGCTTGTACGGATGGGTTCCAGAAGATTGCCCTCCTTGGTCTTATCCGACGAGTTTTGTAGTCTTGGGGACAAATATGAACTGTGGTTCGTATTGGAGAACTCCACTTGGTGTTGCGGATTGTAACCGCAACAAGATTGTTCCTGCGTGTTGACTATAGGTGGTGACCTGTTGTCGGAGTGGCGAGTAGACACTCATGGCTTCAAAGATCGATCAATGTAAACATCAAAGGGTGTAGAATCAAGAGGCGTATAAAGGAAGTGCTGAAGACTGGAGGTGTGAGACTTGGGAGCATTAGAAGTGTTTGGAATATTGAATGGTTATTTATTACATTGTGTAGTGCAATTTTATTCTGTTAAGCTCACCCTATCTGCTTGTGTTTGGCGATGATCGTGTAACGCGTTACACATGAGCAGATGATGTTGCAGGTGGTGTTGGTGAGGCATAAAGCCGGAGAAGGGCTAGCTTGGGAGAATGAATTTATGGCATTTACTGATTTTTACTCTCATGTATTGAAGAACAATGTTTTATTGGTTTTTGAATTGTAATATTGTTAATGGAATTTGAATTTTATATCTAGACGAGTTAATAAAGGTTTTAAATTTTCCCGCATTTTGTGAAAGGACATTATATTAAATGAGATTTTATTTATATCTCTATTTTATTTCTTTTTAATTAGTAATATTCATCCGGGATGTTACACGAGAGAAACATGTATTGAGTTTGTTGGATCAAATGACCAACTTGCAAATGTGTTGACCAAGTATTTAAGGGGACTTGAGATTGAGTTTATTTTTTCCAAACTTGGAACATACAATCTGCTTGAGGGGAGTTTTGGAATAATTATTAAGTTTACTCATGTTAGTGCAGTCAATAAAACTAAAGCAAGGAGTATGGTTATCTCTTCTTATTGTACCTAGCAATGAAAATGTCGAATAAGGGTTTGAGTTGTAGTGCTACTTTCACTTGAGAAAAAAAAATTGTGCTTCAGAGAAATATCCTTCACTTGAGCGAAAATATGTTTGAAAACAAGGTTATCAATTCTATTTTCACTTGAGCCGAAATTAAGTCGAGAGTATGCTATGTACCTCTATACTATTTTCGCTTAAGAGAAAATTTTCCACTTGAGAAAAAATATCAAAAAGCCTAACTAATGTGGTAGAGCAAATTAATTCTTAAATATTTTATTTAAAGTCACTTTTTCAAATACAATTTTTAAATAGTTCAAAATGATCAATATAATCTATAATTTTCTCAAACATCATCCCAATTCAATCTAGTCATTCACACTCATTATAGATACTTCTATATTCGTATCAAGCTGATTAACTAGCATTGAATATTTTGATTCAAATAACTATGACCGAATTTAATAAGTACATACCTTAACATGCATTATCCAACAACTAAATCAACCTCATCTTCAGGGTGTTCAAAACATTTTAAACAAATATTTATTAACCAAAACCCAAACAACATTCAACTTCAAACATTCAAATTTTTCCCAAACAAAGCATCATCCCTACATAGAAATCAAAATCTTATGACCAAGTCACCTTCACATTGAGACCATTTATCATAAGGTTCTATATTTAAAAATATAAATAACTTCTCTTTTCTGAAATATCTTTCTTCAAACCAATTTCACATTCCAAATAGTAAAATTTTTCAAAAAGGGTTAAATATGTTTGTAATCTCTAAACTTGAACATGAAATTGAAATTTGTCCATGTCCCAAACTTTAATGCATTTTGGTTTACACACTTTAAAAACTAATAAATATAGTTTTCTTAACTCAATGACATTAATTTTATTTTACATGTCAAACGGTGTTCTAGACTATCATTTGTCAGAATATGTCAAAAAATTCAATTGGATTACAAAGTTTGGAGACCAACTATATAAAATCTTAAAATAGAAACGAATTTTAATTTTACATTAAAATGTAACGATTAAAAACAGCCCTTTTTCAAATTTTAAGAAACTATAATAAAGTATCCGAACATAACGGTATGTGCAACCAATTTGAACCAATTTTAGGGTCAATTTTTTTTCATTTGGACTCACATAACAAATCCAAAAAAAAAAAAAAAAAAAATATTTAAAAAAAATAAAAACTTACTATGCTTGATAAAAAAATATGAAATAAAAATCATTAACGATTTCTTCACTAATACGAGGTGCAGTTAAATTTTGAAAGAAATAAATTATAAAAATCAGAAAGAAATATTTTTCACTTGGAAAATTTACAGAAAATAAATATTCAGAGAAATTAGGTGGTTTACAAATTTCATAGACAAATGAGAAAAATGAAAAATAATTGTATTTTATATGTATGTTATAAAAAAATTTATTTTTATATTTTACTAAATATTTTTATTATAATAATTGTTAATTGATTTTTTTTTTAATTTAAGTCAATATATTTTATCAAATGTCGACATAAACTTGTGTACCCATTAGAAATTAATATTAGCGATAAAAGCCGAGTTTAAAAATTTTCAGAGATGAAATTTAAATATTTTTTTCCTATTTTTTAGAGTCTATGTTAAAAATTTATAATTGTAGAGCACTAAGATATTAAAAAGGGTTAAATACGCTTTGGTCCCTCAAGTTTCAGTAAAATTTTTAATTAGTTCTTTTTCGAAATTTTTGACCAATCTAGTCCTTCATTTGTAGAAATACGTGAATTTAGTCCTTTTAATTAAATTTTGTTAGGTTTGTTTGACGTTTCAAACGCGCGTTACAATAATATTTGAATTAACATTAAAGAAAAAATGTGTCAAACGGGATAAACAATTCAAATATTATCATGAAATATATTTAAAACGTTAGATAAACTTAAAAAAATTGGTTAAAATAATTAAATCCACAAATTTCATGATGGTATTTGAATTTTTTTACCTCGTTTGATATATTTTTTTTTTAATATTAATTCAAATATTATTGTAAAACGCGTTTGAAACATCAAATAAACTTAACAAAATTTGATTAAAAAACTAAATTCACGAATTTTTAAAAATAAAAAAATAAATTAGTTAAAAATTAAAAAAAAATTAATTTTAAATTTTACTAAACGTTAATGGATGAGAAATATATTTAATCCTATTAAAAACTTATCCACTTTTACCTGTGATGCAATTAATGACGTATTTGTTTTTTTAAAAGGTGTAACCTGAATCGAATACATACCACATACGTTCCAATGATTACAGCTATTATTCGGGTGAAGTTAGCAAAAGGGGTCCCTCCCACACATTAATTTCAAGCATTAAACGAGGTATGATGATTCGATACTGTTCTGTCGCGTGACCACCAGGAATCATAATACACATATAAAGTGTTTTTTAGGACAGAAGCAGAGCAGATTCAGAACAGACTCAGTTACCAAAAGCCAAGCCTGTCGGTACGTTGGTTTCGGATACTCTATTATGCATAATAATAATAATAATAATAATAATAATAATAATAATAATAATAATAATAATAATAATAATAATAATAATAATAATAATAATAATATGTGTCTGTTTGCACACCCTCGTGTGATGGAATCAATTATGGCTTTTGTATGGAGCAATCATGCAAACCAAAAATAACACAAACTAACTACGATTTCTTCTTCTGAAATGAATCATAAGTTTAAATTAACTTGGTAAAATGGTTATTTTTCAATAATCAGAGATATTAAGTACAAAAATAATTTACCTATTGAAAAATCAATGTAAACTTGAAAGGCCATCAAAATCATTCTTAATGAGTCAATCGTTAAGTAAAAGTAAATTATGACCACACAAAAATTCTAACAGTCAATTGTAATTTGAAATGTAGTTTTTTTCTTTTACATAAAAGTCACTTGAAATTAGATGAGAAATAAACTCATCTCCTAGATATTGTCTCAATCCATCATAATTTTGACAAAAAAATCTCACATTAACCAAATAATAGTACTTCTATGAGTAATATTTAAATTTTACAATTGGGTATGAGATGTGGATCGGTATTGGTATGTATTTATCTGCTTCATCTCCATCATCATACTCACCCTAATATCCATTTTCGCCCTCATCCGCATCTTCGTCTAAATTATTACAATACTCATAGTTTAGTAGGTCATCTAATATATATATTATTCTTAGTCTTTAGTTTTATAATTTTTTTTTTCGTTTAGCTACACACCTTTCTCTCTCTTTTTGTAAGGTCCACTTATATTTTTGGGCCCTAATGTTTAATGGCTACCCCAAACCAGTTGGGCCTAGGGCTGGCCCATAGGGAGCCAAAGACCCTAAGCTGTCCTAACACCCTCATTCCCTTCACTTTTCAGAAAACCTTTCTCTTTCCTCTCTTAGAGCTGCAACAACTTTCTCTGCTAGGGTTCGTCTCTACTCTATAGCAAGCTAGTCTAACGTCGTTCCTTCTCCACGTAAGTTGTCCCTTATGCAGTACTGGTCTATTTCTAGCACTGTTGTCTTGGTTCCAACTAAGTTTCCCCTTGGTAACTTCGTTTCTATTGTTCCTATAATTTTCTAGCTTCGTAATCCATTCCTAGAGCTGTCGTGCACCACTGTTTGGTGACAAAGTCTCGTACTAGCTCTTTCCAGGTAAGGGAAGCTAGGGTTTCTCCTTTTTAAGTTGTTTTTGCTCATTCCTGTTGTATTTCGTGCTCTTGATGATTGTATAAAGCTTTTGATGGTATGAAAATAAGTTGGGTGTTGTTCCGATTAAACGTATGTTTTGAGCACGCGTGAACAGAGGAGAACCTTGGTATTTTTGCCCAGGCGAGCTAGTCTCGCCTAAGCAAGAGTACTAGAGGTGGCTCCCTGGAACTTGTGCGAGCTGTCGCTCAGGCGACGAGCTCTCGTTTTGAGCGAGAGTTCATCTCGCTCAGGCGAGGAGGTCTCGCCTAAGTGAGAGAACGTGAAAGCTCTCTGTTCCTCTTTTCGAGCTCTTGCCTGGGTGAAAGGAGCTCGCTTGTGCGAGAGAACCCTTTCACCTGAGCGAGACCTTTCATCCTGAGCGAGAAGTTGGGCGAGAATGTGTTTAACTTTGTTTTCCCTCTATACTTGGAAGTTTGCCATATGTTTGGATTGATTAATCTTGTAAAGCATGAATTGGGTGAATATGTATAAGTAAAATGATTTATGGTCTGAGATGGATAAGTTTAACATGATCTTGGCATGTGACATGTATGGAATGATTGGTTATAAAAGTGGCATGGAATTGGTATGAGAAATGATTCTATATTGATTGATGGAACATGATGTTGGTGTGGTTAGGACGTAATTCCATGATAGTTTCGTGGTGGTGCCTCACAGGTCAGGGCGTAATTCCATGAATCTCTAGGTGAGATCTCATGGTGGTGCGTCATTGGGTCAGGACGTAATTCCATGACCCTTATTAGTGGGTGTTCATGGTGGTGTCTCATTTATATAATTTAGTAAGGATTCAAGGTAAGGATTGCATTCTGACACTCTAAAGAGTCAGTGAGGCTCACGTAGAGCGTACTGACTCAAGTGGTGAGAGTATTAGGAGGCATTGAACACTTTAAGGCTAACCTTGTGCGTGGGGGGGGGGGGGGGGATGAAACACTGTAACAATTAGCTCGATAGAGCGGTAAAGACCACCACAAGTGCAAGCATCCGCTGAATCTGACTAATTATATGTATCCGAAGGAGTCATGTCTTGAGTCTTAGTGTATTGTTTGTAAGTCATAACATGATTGATTGATGTGTGTTTCTTGGACTATGAAATTGTAAGTAATTGTATGATAAATCATGTTTTACTCTAGCTTACCCTTTGCTTGTTTGATTGTTATGTGTGTGGTTTTCTCTTTTTGTGATGATCATCAAATTTATTGATGTGAGCAGATGCGAGAACTCCCCATGGTCGTCAGAGTGATGGAGATTTCACTGCCTAGTTCATCTTGAATCAAATCTTGTTTTGTCCGAGTTTTCTTTAAGGCTATAGCCCATGTATTATCTTGCCCTTTGGTTGTTTATTTAAGTACTGTGTAACTTATATCTGGTTTAGTCTATGGCATCGTGGTGTGCCTTAATACTTCATTTTTAAGTGTCTTGAACACTGTAAGGAGTAGTGTTTATACTCCAGGACTTGCTTCTTATATTATCTGTGTGACATTTCATTTAATTAAAGTAATTATTTAAATGGGGTGTTACATTTTCTCTCTTTTCTAATTATTTAACTAGCTATGAAATCAATTTACATCTACAAGATACTTTCTCTCTTATGAGAACCTTTGTGTAGTTACATTGAAATGATGTATGTAAATGAAATATTTTGTTATGTCTTATATTTAAATATTTCTATTCCTTTTTATTATTATTTTATTTTTTTGCATGAGAATGCTTAACCTTAGTTTATTAGGTAATATAAAAAATTTATCTTTTTTATTATCTTATTCTCAATTTTTGTTTCATTTGAAAAATTCTTTTTGTTTTGCTAAAATAATTTTCATGATCTCTTAACAGTTTCATGAATTTAATATTTAAAAAATTTTCTTAGATCTTTATGGTATTTTCTATCTTATCATACCCTTAATTACACATTATTTTTTTCTTTATACAATTTCATTCAATAATGTACCAGATTGTTTATAAGACGCACATTCAATTATTTTTTTCTTCTTTTTAATTTAAGTGTTCAATATCACAAACTATTCATTTACTATAATATAATAATTTAATGTCAATACTATGAATCTTGTTTATCACCATCCAATCTATATTGAAGTTCAAAAGATAAAAGATCTCTGCTAAATTTTAGTTATTACTAGTTTAATCTTTGTTCTTTGTGTGTTTTTATTCAAGTAGTGTATTATAAATTTTTTTAGTCTATAAAAAAAGAGATTTTATTAATATTTAAATGATTGGAGTAAATAAACATTTTAATTTTTTTAAATTTAAATGTATTTTCTTTTTGTATTATTTTAAGTATTTTCAAAATTGATCAACTTTGTTTCATCAATTTTTGTAAATGTAATAAATATTTTGATTCGCATGAAATTCTATTTGATACTTTAATATGTATACAATTTTTTTTTAAATATTTGATATTAAAAAAATAAGAACATATTTTTTATATTGAATATTTAATAATATTATATTTTTTTACCAAAAATTATTTATTATTTTATAAAAATTGATAATAAAATAGTAAGCAAAACAAGTATGGATAAATATATATATATATATATATATATATATATATATTAAACAGTGAAAAGAATAAGACAAAAATATAATGTTTATTAAATATGAAAATAGTGATAATTTTTTCTTTTTCAAAAATAGGTATGAAATAACAAATCCGTTCCTTCTAACCTGTTATCGTTCCTATTTGAAATACAAGCAATAGGTGTGGGTCATGAAGTCTGCCATGACTCAGTATTTCCTTCTGGATGGATGGACCCGCAATGTGCAAAAAGATTCTGGCTGTACTCTTTTTTGACCGTTCAAAAGACCGTGTGTGTGTGAAGCGAAACTCTGTTACGTACAGTTGATAGGTATTATTGCCTGTTTTTTGCATTAATTGCCTTAAATCACACAATGTGAAAACAAAACGCTTGCGTGTTGGTCGTTTTTTAAATTTAGAGGACAATGTATGCAGTGTAGGCCATTTGGTCCCTAATGATGAGCATGATGCTGCGTATCTATCACAGAATACTATAATGTGATAACTCATGCGCGGAATTTTCCAATAACACATTATCTTTAAGGATAAAACCTATGTTATTGACTTTTATTTAGACAATATTTTGTATCTTATTAAATATATGAACTAAATATAAATATATGGATTAAATATGAACTATTTTTAAAAATTATATTTTGTTTTTTAATTAAATTATATATTTATTTTATGAAAATTATGTATCTTTTCAGTAAACATAAATTTTATTATAAAATTTCGTTCATCACATAAAAGTTACTTTATATATAGTTTGTATATATACTCAAAAAATAGCACATTCGCCATTGTTTTTAATATTACATATAAGTTTCATTATTTATCTAATTTATATTTTGTTCTTAAATTCGTGATTTCTTTTAGGGGTGGCAATTTGGGCCAGGTTCGGCGGGCTGGTCCGCAAGCCCACACAAATTACGCGGGACGGGCCTGAAAATTGAACCCGCAGGCCCGATCTGGCCCAGCCCGCATAGGTCCGCGGCCCGCATAAAAGTTGAGTTAGTGCCACATGCTCTTCTTTTGTGTATTGATATGCTGCTGCTGTGAGAGTGAGAAAGAAACGCGCTGCCCTTTCCTCATTTTCGTAAAAACCCCTTTCCTCATTTTCGTCTGCCCTAAAAACTCAGTGTGCCCCTTTCCTTCCAATCCACGCCGCTGACCAACCCCATCACGGCCAACGCCGTCGAACGATCTCCTTCCACCGACGACGAGCTCTGTGCACCGCGAATCACAGAAGCGCACCGCGAACCACAGGAGCGCAGGTCTCCTTCCACCGACGACGAGCACTCTGCACGGCAGTGAACCACGGGAGCGAAACCACAGTAGCGCAGGTCTCCTTCCACCGACGACGACCAATCTGCACCACGCCCACCGCAGCACAGCGAAGGAGCTTCTCCCTCCATCCCTTTCACCCGATGGAGAGTTTCTGTAGTGGAGGTGGGCTCCTAGACACTGTGGGCACTCATTGGTGATTCCATTTCCCGCAACCATGTTCAATCCCTGCTTTGCATTCTCTCCCAGGTATGTATTACCATATCATTAGGTCCAAATGTTGCTTTCCCTTTTGTTCGATTGTTACTATGAGGAGGATCAGACAAACTGCTTTTGGAACCTCAGTTTTTCTGTGTTGGACCAGATCTTGTTTCTGGTTCCAATGTCTAACCTTGGAGGTTGGATTTATTTACTCTGAAAATTAAAATGAAGAATCTGTTGATGTATGCTTCTGTTTGGCTGCACTTGTTTGCGTAAATAAATCATGTAGTAGGCCTGAGTATTAGGAAGTTATATGTTTACAGTCACTTATAAGTACTGCTTCAAATGTGTGTTCATTTCGCTGGTGCTGTTGCTGATTTGGTTTGATAATGTGTGTATTGTATCAGGAAATTGAATTAGATTAATTTAGAAACAAGAATGGCTGATAA
>Ga0214545_1004006_pt1 | contig 27778 bp, 16 predicted proteins | sample CNSS4metaG_FD_160064 | JGI IMG/M metagenome (GOLD analysis project Ga0214545, IMG submission 160064) | Root nodule microbial communities from cowpea collected in UCLA plant growth center, Los Angeles, California, USA - CNSS4 | ecosystem: Host-associated > Plants > Roots > Nodule | place: USA... | reverse complement strand
ATATATATATATATAATATGTAGGGGTGTGTTTTATCTTTTTGTTACATTACTTTGCATCCATTGTGAATGTTTGTGAGTCCACAAAATTTCGGTACATGTTGTGATCCAAAACCTACAGTTTATTTCCATTTCCCTTTAAATTTTTATTTATTGTATGAGACATTTTGTAACAACATATATTTTAAACTTTACATGTTATATATTTTTGCATAGATTATTATATACTGTTTTAAAAATTTTATTAATTACTTTTGAAACTATATCCAAAAAAAACTTTTAATTAATTAATTAAGAATATGACAATATTCACATTAAGGCCGTGTCGAAACTAAATTAGTTTATGAATCACGGTCAGTTAAATAAAACATAGAACAATAAAAATGGTAATTAAATATGATTTTAGTCCATACGTGAAATCAAAATTTATCTTTATTTGAAATTTTGATAAATTTTAATTTATAAATTTTAAAAATAATAAATATAGTGTTATTCTTTTTTTTATTTTTTAAATATAATTTTAAACTGACATTGAAATGAAAACATGTATACCCAAGTCAAATACTAACTAGAAACATGTAATTTTAGACGGGAACAAATTATAATTTTAGGTCACATGTACTGAAAATATGTTTAACCCCGAATTTTAATTCAGAAATTTAACGTAATTTTCTTTTTCATTTAAAGTTACTAGGATAAAATTTTACTTTTAATTAAAAAATTCTCACGTAAGATAACTACTAGCTAGGAATATATTCTTTAATGAGTTCCCTACCTGATACGTGCATCATAAAAGTTGAAGTGTCATTCAAATGAAAAGAAAGTGTTGAAGTGTCATTGAAATGAAAAAGAAAGTGTTGCTGTAAATTTGACACAGTGGTTAGCTGCACTTGAATGATGCAATTGGGAAGAGATTTGTATGGACAGAAGTTGAAGGTGCAACATTGGGAGTTCTAAGTCACTAAATAATATTCTTCTTGAAAATTAGAGCATCACAAATGCAGAACCTAACACACACCAAGCATCAGAAACCCTTTGCTGTTGTCTCAGTTGGGGATATTTAATTTCCAGTCTATTCAGGCCATTACCACATGAGAGGGAACATTCACAAGACTACTATAGCTCATAAACCATTAGGCGACTTTATCTCAGTTGCGTGATAATATTTATATTTTGTTGAATAATATGACAAAAAATTTGTAATATCAGTCATGCTTTCTTAGATTATATGGATACTTTCTTGGAAATAATTCTTTATATATTGGTGGTGAGCATGATTAAAACATTGGTTCTTGATTTTACTATGATTGTCATCTCATGGGTTACTTAAAAATTTATTTAAATATTTGAACACTAATAAATAAATAAATAAATAATTTTTTTAGGTAGGTTGGTGAGCCAACCCACTTAATCCACCAACCTGTGGTGGGTTGAGCCGGGTTACAAAATATTTGGCTCACCATAAAGTGAGCCGGGTTGGGTTCACTCATTTTTAACCCGGCTCGTGGTGACAAACCCGTGTGAGTCGGATTGACTCACTTTGAAATGTCTAATTTGCTCCATAAAAATTATAGGTTGATATAGATAATAAATATGATATATATCGTTATGATAAATTTATTGGGAATAGTCACATTGAAAATTTTTAAGAAAAAAATCAAAATGATAAATATTTAAAATTATGATAAGATTAAAAAATAGTTAATGTCTATGACAAGATGACAATTGTATATAAAATTCTATACCATCTTTAAGATCAATCACCATATTTGAAATATTGTTTATTTTAGATCTTGTAACTATTGTCATAATTTTTGTCTTTAAAAGATGATTCAGAGTTGGTTAAAAAAGGAAGATGTATTTAAATTGTCTTTGGTCTTGCTTCCTAAGTGACGTGGGACTATTAGGTATAAAATAAATCTTCCAATCGAGATCTAAAAGTGTTCCCTCCTAGATAGAGAAAATCTCCAATAAACCAAGGTATTCAATAGGCCAAAGAATCGGGCGAAAATTCAAGTCAGAAAAGATGTCTCCACGAAGCCGAGGTCATTGCAAGAAACCAGAAAGATGTCTTCCTATGACCGACGCCACTAAGGGTAGTTGGTTGATGGTTCAAGATTTACGAGGATGTCACCCTAGGACCGACCTCTCTGTAAGAAACTAAGATTGAGGAGATGGTGCATGTGAAGATAGAATCTTAGATTATATAAAGTGATTATTTTGGTTAAGAAAATATTTAAAAGAAGAAACATTAGTTATTATTTAGGGAAATATTCTAGTTGTTGTTTAGGGAAATATTTTAGATTATCTCTAAGACTATTATTATGCATTAACTAATTATGTATATCTACAATATTTATAACCGACTTACCTTCTACAAAAAAAATGTTACTCCCATGATCAAGGGATAGATTTATTTTGGCCTAAGTGAGTCATTAGTTAAGATTAAAATACTTCTTTCTTTTTGTTTCGGTTAAAGGTTTATTACACATTATCTCGATGTTTCGGCCTCAAGTTCATTTAAACATCATCTATAATATCATTGTATCATAAATTTCATAAAATGCAATAGGTATATATTTAAGTTATAAACGAAATACAATTTGTGAAAAAAATTTAGAGATGTAAAACATATAAGCCAAAAATACAATTATTCAAGTTTTAGTTAATCTCTTATTAAGATCATTATGAATACAACTAACTTGGTGGCAATCAATCGTAAGTCAATAAATATTTTAAATATAATAGTTGTAAAACATTATAAGTTTGGAATTTGTTCACTTATACTTAATTCAAATTTTGAAAGATTAGAAATTGCATAGTTTAGTGCTTAGAGGATAAGATAAGTGAGAACTAATACAATTAAAACTTTTTTTTTACATGTTGACATTGAATAATGGGAAGGTATATGTTGAAGTGTCAAACAAGAATATTTTTTTCTTTCATAATCATAATCCTTGGGCATCACCATCTTCATCGAAGATAAACCCACTTTTTTTAGCAGTGAACTGGAATAGTGTTCAACAACTGAATGGGTTAATTTCGCATCATTAAAATCCTTTCTGTCAGATTAGTTTTATATTCCATATACCGCAAATTGTTCGTAAGGTTCAAAGAATTCTTGGTGATGCGTGAATGAGAATAATAAAATCTAAATCATTGAATGGTAAAATCTGATTTTATTTCCTTTCTTCGATGTTCTCGTTACAGCAAAAGTGTGATAATAATGAATCTGATAGTCTTGAATATAGTTTTATTCCTATAATTATTTTATGAGATATTTTTCTTCTATTTTGTTTTAAGGAATTTGAGGTTGGTTTTGAATGATTAATAGTAAAGGAGTTGTTAAGAAGATAAGATAAAAAAGAAGAAAGACGAATAACAAAGAAGTTGTTAAGAAGATAATACTTATGTTTGGTCAAATTTTGAAATGAACTTTGATGCATCGGAATCCACCACACACACTTCAAGAGATAAATAAGGTAGGAGAGGATCGTAATTTGAGTTTTTCCTCAAGATAATACAAAAAATTATTTATTTATCGATGAAAAATTACTAACATAATGACATTCGTTAAGAAAATTTAAATTATTAACAAAAATACTTGTCTATGAATTAAGTCTAAGTTAAGTTTTGTAGTTTTTTGTCAATAAATACTTGTCAATAAGTGTTATATGTGCTTGTCTGTTGATAATATATCTGACAATAAATTAAGCATCAAATGATGAGACACATGCTTTGGGTCTTAAAATCTTTGTTTGTAGTTATCTGTTTGTAATACCACTAATGCAAAACAATTTTTTCAAAGTATGTTATTTTGAGTTTTGTAAGTCTATTTTCGAACAAACTTAGATTCAATAGATTTAAATTTTAACATACGTAAAATTGAAGTTTGTTGTTCACCAAAATACTTAATTCTGAATACATTTCTACACAAAAAAGCAGTGCATTTAAGTCAGTTTTGACCATAACAGACTTAATTTTGTTATATTTTTTTTTAAAATTAATTTTGTTTTAGCATAAAACGAAAACCTATAATATAGAAATTTTTCTAGTACATAATAAACAATTCCAAAATGAAAATAAAGAATAACATGTCTAACTTAAAATTGGAGGTCATCGGTTCTGGATGGATGGGAGATTGGGAAGTAAATTGTAGGTATAATTAGTCGTAACGTATCCAATTTCGTCTCGATGTGTCTAAATGGTACCCGCTTTTAACTTTGCATCTACTTAGTACCCAAATTAGTTAATTTGCATCAATGTGGTCCCTTTTCGTATACTCCGTTAAATAAGATAACGTCTGACTGAGTTGACCAGTTAACTGAGAAAAAATGTTATGACGTGGCACGAAAGTAGTGTGTGATGTGGAACAGTGCAGCGTAAGAGGAAATTGAAAAGAAAAAAAAGGCACGAATTGGGAACAGAATAGAATAGGGGTTTTCTGGAGTTAGGGTTTACGAAATTTGGGTCATTTCATGCGTTGTGGACAAAATTGAAGGTGTAATTGACATCAAATTGGCAGCTATTTGGGATTGCAGGTGCACAAACCATTTGTTTTTGTCGTTGATTGCATTATTTGTTGTTGGGATGGTGGGGTTTAGGGTTAGTGGTTGAATGTTGTGCGTGGTTTAATTTAATGGTGTTTTGGGTATTCTGAAGGAGATGGATTATGCCAATGTGAAGGAGATGTGGTATTCCACCCACTGACCCAGATACAGAACTAGGAGAAGAAACGCTGTGATTATGTGACCCACACGAACAAGACGACCACGAATGACTAAAACCATGCGACATTTCCCACTTCACTCGCCATCTTACCCCTGCAATAAATCAGCTTCCCGGGGAAAAAATGAAGAAGAAGATGAAGATGGGAATGGGAAATTAGGGCTTTTTGAATGAGGACAATCAATTCAAATAGGGCATGACACATTATCCACAAATTGCCACTGTATAATTATTTTCATTGACACGTATCTGTTCTGCAATGCCACATCACAGATCTGTTAACGACATTTATGAAAACTTAACGGGATGGACCACATTGATGCAAAATAACTAATTTGGGTACTAAGTAGATGCAAAGTTAAAAGCGGGTATCATTTAGACACATTGGGACGAAACTGTGTACATTGCGACTAATTATACCTAAATTATAACATCCCGGTTGGACATTACTAATTTAAATAATTAGAATAGAAAAAAGTATAAAATCGCATTTATCATAATTCTTTTTCCCAAAACACGGAAAAATTTACAACATTTATTATATCGCAATAAATTAAAATTCACAAACTATGATTGTCGATTACAAACTCCGAGTCTGGTAAGATAATTGTTTACAAAATGTTTAAAATCCATAAAACAAGAAAACATCATAAAGGTTTTTCCCCAAACTAGCCCTTCTCTGAATTTCTGCTTCACCAACGCCACCTACAATATCATTTGCTCTCGTATAACACATTACACGATCATCGCCAAACATAAGTAGATAGAGTGAGCTCAACAGAATAAAAGTGCACTATACAATATAATAAATAACTATACAATATTCCAACAATTCTAATACTCTCAAGTCTCATCACATAGTATACTATTCTCTCTTAACTAACCAGTTTCATTTCCTACGCTACAACGCCTCTTGGGAAGAACAAGCAACAACCCTTACCTGACCAAAACCCGGTAAGAGCATTACAATCCTTAGGACTTACAAGCAACCACCCTTGCTTGCTCACCAAAAATATGGCAAGAGCACAACCCTTACCTGTTCACCAAAACCCGGTAAGAGCGTTACTTTTCCTAAGACTCACAAGCCATAATCTTTAATCCTCGACTTCCAAATCTTTCTCTGGATGCCTCTTGATTCTACACCTTTTGATGATTACATTAATCGATCCTTGCTACCACGAGTGTCTACTCGCCCCTCCGACTACAGGCCACCACCTAATAGTCCACACGCGGGAATAAATTTGCCACGACCACGATCTACGACACCAAGTGGAGTTTCCCAATACGAACCACAATCCGTATTTGTGCCAAGACTATAAAACTCCTCGGATAACAGTAAGGAGGGCAATCTTTTGAAACTCATCCGTACGAGCCACGATATCGCACACTCCACTAGACTTCCAAAACCACCAGGTTACAACATCGAGTGGCCACGTGTTACCCCAATACAAGTTACACTCGTAACTAGGCCCCAACAAAGCATCACATTAAGACCTCTATCCAAAACTGTGTAGAATCCCTCACTGCATCCAAAACTGCCTAGCACAACACCCTTTTTGCTAGGTTAACTCGCATTCTAGACCGCTTGGCAGACTACTTGGCGCCGCTGGGCGCCAACCCACTAGATTTTGGTCTAGCCCCAATTCCACAACACATCGCCTGGTGGGACCACTTTCGTCGCCAAGCACCAACTCTTGGGTTTTATCCCAGAGTTCACTGTGTGGCCTATCTGCTAGCGGTTTACACCATTCCGTCAGACGCCACACCAGTAACTGGTAATTTATTAGTATTTGGCACTCTAGAATAGGTTCCAATGAACCTATTTACACAAGACACTCAGTTCACGCTAAACATGCATCCATGACAAGTAAATACACTTTCATATCATTAAGTTGGACTCAACCACACAATATCACATGGTCATACATCAAACTCAACCATATTCTTACTTTTATACATTCCGAAGAATTACAATAAATCCACATAATCCACAAAAAAAAAAATGTTATACTTAACACACAATCTATACAACCAAAGAATATACAAACTAGGAAGAACACATAACCATTGCTCCCAAATATTGCACAAGCAATAAAATAAGCAATAATACTAGTAAGATAAAATAATAATAATAATAATAATAATAATAATAAAATTAAGCAATAATAATAAATAATAATGATAATAAAATCATAAATAAAATAAAACAATGATAATAATAACAATAATAATAAAATAATAGTAAAATAAAATAAAATAATAATAATAATAATAATAAAGATAATTATAAAATAAAAATAATAATAGTAATAATAAAAATAAAAATAGTATTAAAAAATAATAATATAAATAATATAAATAATATAAATAAATAAATAATAATAATAATAATGTTAATAATAATAAAAAAAAATTTAAAAAATAAAAATAATAATAATGAAAATAATACTAAAATAAAATGAAACAATAATAATAAAACAGTAATATTAATAAAATAAAATAATAATAATCATAAAATAAAACAATAATAATAAAATAATAATAATGATAATAAAATCATAAAAAAAACAATTTTAATAATAAAAATAATAATAAAATGAAATGAAATGAATAATAATAATAATAATAAAATGATACTATAAAAAAATAATAATAAAATAAAATGGAACAATAATAATAAAATAATAATAATAATAATAATAAAATCATCATTAAAATAAAATAATGATAATAATAAAATAATAATAATAATAATAAAATAATAATAATAATAGTAATATAATAATAATAGTAAATAATAATCATAGGTGTGTCATATATAGAAAAAAAAACTTTAAACATCACGCCAAGGAAGAAAGAAGAATTATAATAATCATAGATTATTATATACTGGAAACCACAAGCACATGCATACTTTCTCTAAAACCACATACAACAAGTATCAAGAAGTTAAACGATACAAGAATTTGGTTCAAGAAAGACTTTCATGCATTAATATATATAACGCAATTGCATATAATATCATTAAAATAGGAAATGACAGGTCCCCTAACTTGGAATTCCGACTCCAAAAATGCTCTTAGAATCCTTCCTTACACCATAATTGATCTCCACCCTTGGACACTCCTTCCAGCCTTCTAACACTCTCTAAGTTCTGTTTTTAGGGTTCTAAAACTCCCTTTTGGTAGCCACACGATATTGCACCATTCTCCTCCATTAACAAGTGAGTCCATTAACATATTATTCCATGCCTCTTTGGTTTCTATGATAGGGTAATATGGTTTCTAGGTTTTCCCTAACATTGCAGAACCAAAAAAATAATAAAATGCAAATAAGTCAAGACTAAATTGTACTAGCCAAGGTTTGAACCTACCTTAACTCAATTACCAAACAATTGCACAACAATTCAACCAATTCATATTTTGTGATAATTCCTACACCACTAGGATTATATTATCATGCACCATGTTCAAGTATATTATGAAAATAATAAAACAATTAAATTAATACGCTAATGTCATACACAAGGCTCAAACCCAAGTCCTCTCGTAATGGTTAAGTACTTTTAACCACTTGAGCTACCATTGTTCCTTATCTTCTCTTTCCATATTAATTAACTTAGGCATTCCTGCCCTCGCATTTATTAAATAAATATTTATTTATTTATTTAAATTTTTCCGAGTCTTACACAAATCGTTGGAGAGGAGGTGGGGAGGGAAAGAAATCGCATGGGAGGATTACAATTGTGTGGCACCGAAAGTGTTTCTTTATCACCCAAAATGAGGAATGCCCTTAACCTCTACGAGAAGCATGGATAAATACCCTATTTTTGACACAACAACGTCGTCACCACTGTCGGGTGCTAGCTCAACACCATTGGGCGCTATAAGATAAAACACAAAATCAATGGCCTCTACAAAACTATAAGACTCATTGAAATTAATTAAATAAATAAATAATTAATAAATGCGGGTAGTGGGAGCCTTTATGACATTTAATATTAATTAATGTGACGTGGAAAAGTGTTAGCTTAAATGTTGAGAGTACTTGATTGTGTGAGAGAACTTGGGTTCAAGTCCTATGTATGCCAATTTTGTGTTGTTTGATTTAATGTAAATGTGATATATGGTTCAAACTTGGATTTTAGGGACTATTTTGGGTCTAAATTATGTTCACATGTTTGGTGCAATGTTCTGAATTGTTTGGCATGGATTGGAATGTGGTTTAGACTTTGTTGCTGGTGTTTGTGTGCGTAAATAGTGCAGAATTATGCAATTCTCGCTCATGCGAGCCAGGCTTGCCTAGGCGAGATTAGCAGAGAAGCGAGCCTGATTCTACTCGAGCGTCTCGCTCAATCGGAGGATTTTGGTCTTAGGCGACAGACCATCTTGCTGGCGAGTGTGCCTCGCTTAAGCGAGAAATCGTGAGTGTTGGGTGATTTTGCTTAGGCATCTAGCCCAGGTGCGAAGCCCTACTTTGGGCGACGGAGTGTCTTGCTCAGGCGAGAGTCCCTCGCCTAAGCGAGAGTTCAAGGTTGGTTTTGTGCGAGGTGCTCGCCCAAGCGAGGTACCTTAGCTTAAGCGAGGTAGGTTTGGGTGCTTAGGCGAAGGCTTCAAGCTTAAGCGAAGGATGTAGAAATTGTGTGTTTCAAGGCAATCGATTATACTGTATTGGAGTGGTTGGTGTTCGAATTGTAATGTGTGGCCGATAAGGCTTCTAAGATATCTCAAAGGTGGGCTTGCTGGTGTTCCTTGAGTTGTGGCTCAGAATGTATCCCTTGACTTGTGGCTCGGGATAGGGGTTAAGCACATGGAATTCTCTAAATTGTGGCTCAGAATGATGTCCCTTGAGTTGTGGCTCAAGATAGCGGATGAACACGAGGAACTCTTGAGTTGTAGCTTAGGTTGGCGAGTGTTGTCGGTGTGAGTGTGCTGGTTGTGGCCAGGACGGTTGGGTCCAAATAGATTGCCCTCCTCAGTAAATAGATGACGAGTTTGGTAGTCTTGGGAAGTTACGAACTATGTTCGTATTGGGAACTCCACCGGGCGTTACGGTGTGTGATCCGTAGCATGATTTCCCGCACGTGCTCTATCGGTTGTGGCCGATAGGTATGGCAATAAGACATCTTGAGGTACTCACAAGAAGAGGTAGGACACGATCAACATGGTTGTGGTTATGTGGAAGGAAAGGATGAGATTTCTTTGACATTTTTGGATGTCAAATCATTGTTGTGGGCATGTGAGAGCAAAGAGTGGTTTTCCTTGAAGTGCTTATGATATCAAAACATGGTTGTGGCCATGTGGGATGAAGGAAGGAAATTTTCTTTGGTGTAATTATTTTGATATATAATTGTTGTATATACATATGATTGTTTGATATTAGTTCACCCTATCTGCTTGTGTTTAGGGATGATCATGTACGCGGTACACGGGAGCAGATAATATTGCAGGTGGTTCTAGTAAGGCTTAGGCTCAGAGTGTGGGCTAGCTTGGGACTTTTCTCGTAGTTTTTATATTGTTTTATGATTTCAATAAGTTGTAACTATTGATATTATTGAACCTTTGGATAATTATATTAGTATTTATATTCCATGGATTCTGGATTATTATTGGCGTAAATAAAAGTTTTAAAATTCCCGTGTTTTTGGGAAATGATGTTTTAATAAATGAAGTTATTTATATTTTCTTTTTCATATTAATTAAATTCATAATATCAAGTATATTATTAAAATAATAAAACAATTAAATTAATACGCTAATGTCATACACAAGGCTCAAACCCAAGTCCTCTCGTAATAGTCAAGTACTCTTAACCACTTGAGCTACCATTGTTCCTTGTCTTTTCTTTCCATATTAATTAACTTAGGGATTCCCGCCCTCGCATTTATTAAATAAATATTTATTTATTTATTTTATTTTTCCGAGTCTTACACAAATCGGTGGAGGGGAGGTGGGGAGGGAGAGAAATCGTATAGGAGGATTACAATTATGTGGCACTGAAAGTGTTTCTTTATCACCCAAAATGAGAAATGCCCTTAACCTTCACGAGAAGCATGGATAAATACCCTATTTTTGACACAACAATGTCGTCTCCACTGTCGGGTGCCAACTCAACACCATTGGGCGCTATAAGATAAAACACAAAAAAATGGCCTCTACAGAACCACCATCTGGTACCAATTATGTGTTAGATTGAAATAATGATTTGAGACTAGAAGAGGGGTTGAATTAATTGTTTAACACTTTTTCGAAAGCTTAAAAGCCCTTTTGATTGAGTCAAATAGACCACAAAATTCGAATGCAAAAGTTGCAGAACAACACACTTTCAATTGGTCAAAACATAAAATAAAAGACTAATTTGTTTTTGAGCCTATGAATTAGATGACTAAAATTTAGAATCAATCGGCTAAAATCCTGGGAAATTATGTAGAATGCAAAATTCACAGATTTAACTCAAAGAACAAACTTTTACCCACAAGATTTGTTCCAATGAATATTTCTAAAAGGTATGCATCATCATATTGCATAGAAACATTAAAATTCAACAAATAATGATTTACTTAGTTTTCTTGAGTTTTTCAAGTGAATTAAAAGGGTGGGATGAAGGGAAGAAAATGGCACAATTGTTTTTATTTTGGTTCAATCATATAGCTACATATAGTTTACTAGGACAACCTGAACCTGGTTTCCACTATATTCAAAAGTTTTATAAATCACACACCAAGATTACACTTTTGAACAAAGAAACACACATAATTTTTTACTCACAAAAATCTAGCCTAACACCCTACAAGAATCACACCCAAAGATTTGGAATCACACTAGGTAAACAACCAGAGGCACAAGAACTACAAAACCTGATGGTGGCTCTCCCTAGCCAACCATACACAAGTTCTTCAAGCTAATCCCAAGTCAAAATGCCTCCAAGATCAACCAAGATCTTCAATCTTAACCTTGTAGTTGTGTAATACAGAGAAAGAGAGAGAGAATTTTCCAATGATGAATGACATGTTTTCGTGCTTAAAAACTCAAAATTATGCCTCTACTCTCGAAAATACAAATTATATAGTTTGGTTTAAGTGAAATCAATCAGTTAAATTTTTTGTACAATCTGTTGACTTCACATGACTTAAGTGAAATCATTTGATTGAAAAACAATTCAACTGATTGAACACATTCATATTAGAAATTATATACAACAAACCTTTTAACTTGTTAAAACCCATTTTTAACATATTAAAAAGGATACACTAAGACTAACAAGACATAACCTGTATCATATAGCCTACCAACATGATATAGCATGTAATCATTATATTTAACACATCAATTAAAAATTTAATAAATTGAAACATAATCATCAAGCGAATCTTCATCAATCTCCATCAACCACATATGATCTTCATGCACCTGGCTTTATCAAATCTTTGCTTCAAGCTTGCTTGTGCCAACATTATGTACCACCAGATGTCGACAACTTCACTTGCATGTGGCGCTCGACATCATGTATCCATCGCCCTAACCAGGCTCCCCTATAATTGTGGTTGCTTGTTGATTTTGTAGCACTAGGCTCGATTCCAACGGCGCCCAACATGGGTATTTTCTCCAAAGTAATATTTTCTGGTCCAAAACATGTTTCCTGAGTCTTAGCTTGTTTTCTTCCACTAAAAATGCTTCATATTCACTTATTTAAGACATCCAAAATAGATATTAAGGGTAAAACAAACATAAAATAACTAAAACACAAAATAATGCAAAAAAACACACTAAACTTGAGGATTAAACAAGATGACAGATAAGGAGAGTTGATTTTATTCACTAAATCCAACACACTAAAACATGTAAAAATCAATGTTATCACTCCCCCACACTTAAAACCTTGGTTGTCCTCAAGCAAAAGGTTATTTGGATTAGAAAGACATATAATCAACGATGGTCTAACAACTAAGAAGCAAGTTCACACAATCATTTAGATAACATTCATGAATGCTCTCTTTTATATGACACTAACAACTCCTTAAATATGGTGGTCATAATGCAAATATTACAAGAATGTCTATGCATGCTTTATATGAGACTAACAACCATGGAGAAAATGTTTTCATCGATCAACCAAAGGAACCAATCCTCACTATAAAATAGTGTTTCACTCAAGCATACTAGTGTATAAGGGTGTGTTATTCTCTTTTCGACCACTAATTGCACAAAATTTGGCTTTGCTTTTCATTTCAAGAGCTAAGAGTTATCAAAACTTGCAACACGAACAAATACTTTATTGGGTGAATTGTGACAAGGCTAGGAAGGGGAATTGTGTTTCTAGGTATCATGAATGAGCAGAAAAGAGCAATTCCATCAACTTCACAGTCTTAATATTCTATTCTCTTATATCTGAAAACTAGAACATAACCACTCATTACATTGCAGCCACATTTTTCATTCTTTTTAAATTTTTTTTCTTTTTCTTTTATATGAGAATAATTACAAGATGGAACTACATCAATCACAACCAATTGTAATATGATCTTCATGCTTCCCCTTTTTCGGCAACATCCCCTACATTTGAATCACACTAATGACCATGAAATATCTACTCTCTCCATTCAAGGTGAAAGGGTCAATCATTTTCAACAAGGCTCAAGGGTTCAAAGATAAAGGAAATGTGCTTTTAATGCTCAAACGGGTTGCATAAAGGTTCTAATATTTGAAAACACGGTTGGCTATCATGGGTCAATGATGCAATGATGAATGTAAGACCCAGAAAAAAAATATTTATTTAATAAATGCAAGGGCAGGAATCTCTAAGTTAATTAATGTGGAGAGAGAAGAGAAAGAATAGTGCTATCTCAAGTGGCCAAGAATACTTGATTATATGAAAGGACTTAGGTTTAAGTCTTATGTATGACTTGTGGTGTTAATTAATTATTTAATTTGTTTTGCGTGGGGATAAGATCTTGTGACTTAATGTATAAGCACATGTGTGCATAAAACATCATAAAACATGAATTGGTTGATTGGTTGTGCTTTGGCTTTGTATTTGTTAGGGTGTGGGTTCGAACCTTGGTGACACAAAATAGTTTTTTTGTGCTCATATTATTTTGGTGGTGAGGAGAGACGTTCAGAAAACCTTGGCACAATAAGTTGTTCCTATTTTAATGATATTATATGCAATTGCATTACCATCACTACTATTATTATTATTATTCTTCTTTTCTTTGACTTGATGTTTAGAGTTTTTCACGTAAATGCGACATTATTATTATTATTTTATTATTATTATTTTTATTATTACTATTACTAGCTTTTATTATTACTATTACTAGCGTAACACAGGCGTTATCGCGCCTGTGTGTATATTTTTTAAATATACGTAATATTTTATTAGTAGTGATAATATTATAATGTTATTAAGTAAATATATATATTAAAATTATATTTATTAAAAATAAAGTGAAATATATCAGAACAACAAAGGCATCTGATTTTATAAAAAGTTTATAAAAGTAACGGTCAATTTTTAAAAATTTAATAAATTATTATATTTAAAGGGTAAAATCGGTATTTTGAAAAGTGGACACAAAAAGGGGAATCCCCTTTATATATTGTTATAGATTATAATTATTACTATAATTATTATTATTATAATTATTATTTTTATTATTATTACTAGCGTACACACATGCGTGACAAAGCTACACATTTTTTAAATATGCATGATATTATAATAGTAGGTGATGATAATATAATGTTATTAAGATAATATATAAAATAAAATTATATTTATTAAAAATAAAGTGAAATATATCAGAAAAGATGAGAGAATAACTATTGATAAATAGAAAAAAAGAAGAAGAAGCAGAGATAGACGATTTTACAAAAAAACTTGTAAAAGTAATGATCAATTTTCAAAAATTTAATAAATAATTATATTTTAAAGGGTAAAATTGGTATTTTGAAATGTAGACACAAAAGAGGGAATCCTCTTTATATATTGTTATAGATTATTTACATATTATTATTACTAGTTATTATTATTATTATTTTTATTATTACTATTATAATTATTATAATTATTTTATTTATTATTATTATTATTATTATTAATATTTTATTAGTATTTTATTTTATTATTACTATTATTATTTATATTATTATTTATACTATTATTATTATAATAATTATTATTTTTATTATTACTATTATTTATATTATTATTATTTATGTATAATTATTAGTTATTATTATTATTATTTTTAATATTTTAATTATTATTAGTTATTATTATTATTATTATTATTATTATTTTTATTATTATTATTTTTATTATTATTATTATTATTTTTATTATTCTTATTATTTTATTTTGCTATTATTATTAATATTAATATTATTATTATTATTATTTTTATTATTATTATGATTATTATTATTCCTATTATTATTATTATTTTTATTTTATTTTACTATTATTTTATTATTGTTATTATTATATTTTTTTATGTTATTTATGATTTTATTATCATTATTATTGCTTTATTATTGTTGTTTTATTTTATTATTATTTTTTTATTATTATTTTTTTATTTTGGTATTATTGTTTTAACTTATTAGTATTATTGTTTTATTATTATTGTTTCATTTTATTTTATTTTATTATTGTTTTTGTTATTATTATTTTTATTGTTTTTGTTTTATTATTATAATTATTGTTGTTGTTGTTGTTGTTATTTTTATTATTATCATTATTACTGTTTTATTACCTGTGCGATATTTTGGAGCAATGATTATGTATTCTTCCTTCTTTTATATATTGTTTGGTTGTTCAGGATTGTGTTGGACTATGATCTAGTCATGTGATTATGACTAGATAAGCATATTTCATGTTATGGATTGTATGTATAGTGCTTAGGGTTCTTTGGAACCTTCTTCAAAGTGCGACAAACCAGTAGCAATGATGCGTAGCGGCTTGGGGTGTGTTGCTTGGTGGCTTGGGGTGTGCTGCCAGGTGATAAGGGAAAACCAGAGAAGCTTGGAACGCATAGCGCCTGGCGAAAAATGTGATCCTGCCAAGCGGAAAAGATCTGGTAGAGGCTTTGGAAAACGTATGGTGCCTAGCGGCGTTAGGTGTCTGCTAGGCGATTTTGGGATTCAATGATGGATTACGCGAGGGATTCTACAAAGCTTTGGATGTAGGTCTTAATGTGTGCTTTGCTGGGGGCCTAGTTACGAGTGCAACTTGTATTGGGGTAACATGTTGCCACTCGAGGTTGTAGCCTAGTGGTTTAGGAAGTCCAGTGGAGTGTGCGAGATCGTGGCTCGTACGACAAGGTTCCGGAAGATTGCCCTTTTCAGTGAAATTGAATAAGTTTGGTAGTCTGGGGACAACTACGGAGTGCAGTTCATTTTGGTTAACAGGTAAGGGTTGTTGCTTGTTCTTCCCAAAAGGTGTTAGGGCACAGGAAGGGAAACAAGTTGGTTATGAGAGAATAGTATACTATGTGATGAGACTTAGGAGTATTAGAAGTGTTCAAATATGTAATGGTTATTTATTATTTTGTGTATTGCACTTTTATTCTATAGAGCTCACCATATCTGCTTGTGTTTGAGGATGATCGTGTAATGCATTACACGGGAGTAGATGATGTTGCAGGTGTTGCTAGTGAAGCATAGTTTCGGAGAGGGGCTAGCTTGGGGAAAAGCCTTTATGATGCTTTCTTGTTTTATGGATTATAAACATTTTGTAAACATTTATCTTAGTAGTGTCGGATTTGTAATCGAAAATTATAGTTTGTAGATTTTGGTCTTTTGTGGTATAATAAATGTTTTAAATTTTCTCGCATTTTGGGAAAAAGAATTGTCATAAATGCGATTTTATACTTATTTCCCTATTCTAATTATTTAAATTAGTAATATCCGGCTGGGATGTTACCTCAAAAATGAAATGACCTTGTTCAAGTATAGACATGCGAATGAAAAACAAGTAGCAATGAAAATCAAGGAAAGTTAATTGTAAGACAAAAGTGGTAGCGCTCAATAGATATAAACTCTAAGGCACAAAATCTCGCCCGATTTAGTTCTTTTGTTTCCTAAGGTTGTCATACAATTTGTCACAATCATTAACCACATTAAAAATAATAATAACACTCTCGATATACCAACATGAGGACAATCACAAGGACAAGTTTTCAGAAGACCGTAACATATTCTGAATGTATTCAAAAATCAACTTATGAGAAAACATAAATGGTTCTCATCACTATCATGCACAACTCACATCAAAGTCAAGAAACAAATGCTTCATATTTTCTATGCTAGTGAAGTCACACTTTTAATTTATTCTCAACACACATATTTAAGAAAAAAGAAAGAAAGAAATCAAACTCTTTTTTGGTTGAACTAGATTGTAGCTCAAATTTCTTTGCTCCTTGTGTCTTCTCCAACATTAGCATTAGTACCTAACACTCACAGGAACATAAAAGATACTAGAACAAAAAAGCTAGCCCAATTTTAAGATAAACAAAGATTTGAGATTTGAAAAGCAATAAGATAAAAACAAGGAAGATAATAGAAAGGAAAAAACATCAAAATATAAAGGATAATAATTTTTTTTCCAAACAGCCACACTTAGATTCCTCTTATTGCAAGATTACTCAATTTTCCAATCAACCATGCATTAACCATATCGTCGTCGCCTAGTGCCAACTTAGCATTATTAGGTGCTTTCCGATAAAGCACAAAATGATGGCCTCTACAAAACCACTACCCAATGCCACTTATCTATCGCCTAGCGTTGCAACTTTTCTCGGAAGTTGCGCTCGACGCCATGTATCCTTCGCCCGATGCTAGGCTCCCTTGCAGCACTGGTTGCTTACTGATTTCGTAGCTGGGTTGGATTCTAATGACACCTAACACAAGTATTTGCTCCAAAATGATATTTTCTTGTCCAAAGCATGCTTCCTTGAGTCTTAGCTTGTTTTCTTCCACCAGAAATGCTTCCTATTTACTTATTTAAGACACTTAAAAAGAGATTAGAGGTAAAACAAACATAAAATAACTGAAAAAAGTAATGCAAAAACACACTAAACTTGATGATTAAACAAGATAAAAGCTAAGGAGAGTTAATTTTAGTCACTAAAACCAACACACTAAAACACGTAAAATCAATCTTATCAGTAATACACTTACAAAATAATTTATTACATACACATGGACTTATTGTAACTTAAATTAACAACACATAACCATTGAACTCAAATGCATTAGCTTATGTCCAAGAAACGTGGACTAGCCATTTTGTTAACATATATAACACTTTAGGGTAGTAGACAATTAGTTTATAGAACTTCTATATTTTTATTAAACTTTATTTATAACATTACTACTCTGTACTATGGAATTGTTATGCAGATGAAAAATGAATTTGTATCTGTAAATTTGTGTAGGATTACGGCTTTCACACAAATCAATTATCATTATAAAAAACTACTTATAACGATGGTTATGGTAATAAATTGTCATTGTTTGTGAGCTTTTTAATGACAGTTAATATAACAACCATTGTATCTCGGTTAAATTTTTTCTTCCATTTTTGTTTTTTGGCCATTTTCAACGATGATCATCATTTTAACTGTTGTTGTTTTTCTACTTGTAGTCATTAATATCTCGAGCTTAGAACAACGATTGAATTTACAACACATGTAAAACCATCAGTACAGGCTAATTTCATCTATCTTTGAAAGGCAATTCTACTGTAGTGTTGTATACTGGTTGTTGCACAAATAAGTTAGGTGGCATAACAATGAAAGTTTGTGAGTGAGAACTCCAAGAGAGATAGGTCACTATTGTTGAGGATGTGGGAGAAGGGAGGATGAGAATCTTATAGGTAGTTAGTTGGAATCTGTGATAGCCTTGCATTTTGTTGGAGTTGATTTCGAAGACAATGAAGAGGGTGGTGAGGTTGATGGAGATACAAGACTTGATGGAGCTTTATGTGCCCATGATAACGACGATCTTATGCTAGTAATGCTACAAGGCTACGACTTTATTAATTGTAATATTAATAATCAATGAAATTTTTCGCCAATAATTACCAATAAATTTGTGGTTGTAAAAAGTTATTCATGGATAGAATTTACCTACAAACATTTTACCAACTAATTTTTGATTCAATTTTTCATAAAAAATTCCTTTCATTGTCAAAATTTTGCTATTTTGGAAAATACAAATATTGAGTTTCTCTTTTTATGCATACTCAAGATACACCTAGATTTTAACAATAAAGTTTGAAATTGAAACATTAACTATATTTCAAACTTCTAAATCAATAGTTGAACTATAACTTAATTCCAAAACTAGCAATGTTCAATCTGATTAGGGTTGAGAATGTTGTCCTTTTATCAATTTCTTAGCTTGTCATGGTACAATTCACAAACTCATTTTGTATTCATACACATCATCAAAATGGTATTGAATGCAAACATAGAAACATTGTTGATTTAGGTCTTAGTTTGTTACACCATGCTTATCTTCTTTTACAATTTTGGGATTATGTATTTTGGTACTATTGTACACCTTATCAATATGCTCCCTTCAACTCCTCAAAGTTTTGTCAATCCTTACTCTACTATTTTCAATAAAGATCCAAATTTTCATTTTCTCAAAACATTTTGTTGTTCTTACTTCCTTCTTGTAATACCTTATAATTCTTATAAACTTGATTCTAAGTTGAAAAAGTGTATTTTCATAGCATATTCCCAGTTATACAAAGGTTACAATTGTCTATCATTTATTGGTAGAATATATATTTCAAAGGGTGTTTTGTTTAATTAACACAGAACATGATAACATTAACTTTTACGTATTTTGGTGTGTTTGTTTTTGTGAATAAAACACTTCCTCCTAGATTTATTCTTGTTTAATTCTCAAGTTTACCGTGTTTTCGTAGTGTTTTGTGTTTTAGTTATTTTATGCTTGTTTTTACCTCTAATATCTCTTTTAAACATGTTAAATAAGTGAATAAGAAGCGTTTGTGGTGGATGACAATAAGCAATAACTCATGAAGCATGTTTTAAATAAGAAAAGATGAATTTAGGTGTTTTATGCTTGTGTTTATGTTCTGCATTTTTCTTTTCTCTATGTTTATGTTATGTTTTTCAACTATCAAATCTTTGTTTATATAAAAATTAGGCTTACTTGTTTGTTTGATTATCTTTTATGTTTTTGTGTGTGCTAGTCATTGATGTTATTGATGAAGAAAACAAGTAGAGAAATTTGAGTCATTGGCTAGCACACCCCAAAAGATTTGGATTTCTTTCTTTTTCTATTGTTAATATTCGTGTGTTGATAATAAATAAAGAGTGTGACTTGGTTGGTCTGAAAAATATAATTCACTTGGTTTTAAGACTTTTGAGTAAGTTCTGCATGACTTTGAGGAGAATGATTTATGTTTGCTCATAAGTTGATTTTGGAATATATTGAGTGTGTTGTGATCTTGTGAAAAATTGTGCTTGTGGTCATTTTCATGTTTTTATGACAAAAGTGTTGTCATTGTTTTTACTATGGTTAGTGATTGAGGCAAAGTGTATGAAAAATTTGGAAACCAAAGAACCTTACCGGGCGAGATTTTGTGCCCTGGTGTTTACATCTGTTGACTGCTACCACTTTTGAGTTACAATTACTTTGATTGACTTTCATTGCTAGTTGTTCTTCATTTACATGTTTACATATAACAAGGCAATTTTCCTTTCCTTCTTGCATGATTATTTGACAGAAAAAGCCAACATGTTTTAGTCTAAAACCTTTATGCAACCTTTCAACATTAACAACACATTTCCTTCATCTTTGAACCCTTGAGCCTTGTTGAAAACAGTTGACCACCACACCTTAAGTGCAGAGAACAAAATTTTCCTAGTCATGAGTGTGATTCAAGTGTGGGGAAAGACATTAAAAGATGGAACATGGGTAACAATTTTGAATTGGTTATGGTTGATGTGGTGCAGTCTTGGAAATATGTCATATAGAAAAAGAAAAAGAGCAAAAGAAAAAGAAAAAAATTGACATAGTGTGACTACAAGGTGTTGTTTGGTTGTGTTCTCCTTTTCAAATTGAATAAAGTATAATGCTAAGATTGTGAAGTTGATTTGATATCTCTCTTTGCTGATTCATGCTATCTTGGTATACCAATTCCCTTCCCATCCTAGTTGTAATTCAGAAAATAAAATCCTTATTATTGCATGTTTTGAAAACTGTCGGCTCTTGAAATGAAAAGCAAAAACAAATTGTCTACACTTAATGGTAGAAGCGAGAATAGCAAACACACCCATATACACTAGTGTGCATTAGTGAGACACTTTTCTAGTGATGATGGGTTCCTTTGGTTGATCTATGAAAACCTTTAACATGATTGTTAGTCTCTCATAAAGCATCATTATGCATTCTACATATATTTTCATAATGAGCTTCATAGTTGAGGATTGGCCAGGTTACACATAATCTCTTTGAATTGGTTTTAAAGGAGATCATTCGGGAACATTATCTGAAATGATTGTGTTAACTTCCTTCTTAGTTGTTCCTCCTTTATTGAATAAATATCTTTATAAGCCAAGTCAAGTTTTGCTTGAGGAAAAACAATATTTTAGGTGTGAGGGAGGGATAACATTGATTTTTACAACTTTTGGTGTGTTTTAGTGTATAAAATCAACTCTTCCATGCCTTTTTCTTCTTTAATCTAAAGTTTAGTGTGGTTTTGTAGTGTTTCATGCTTTAGTTGTTTCGTGCTTGTTTCACCTCTAATATGTCTTTTAAGTGTATCAAATAAGTGACTAGGAAGCCTTTCCACCATGAAGGGCAAGCACTGTAACATCCTGACCAAAAATTACTAATTTCAATAAATATTAGTCATAAATAATAAAGCCGACATTTAATAAGACTTATTTTTCCAAAGCGCGGGAAATATAAGTCTTTATTGAATGTGTCGGGTTTCAAAATTCCAAATTTCTAAGATTGTAAGTAAATCATAAAAATATCTGAGTTCCAAAACAATTGAAATTAAATTACAATTTTTATCCAAACATAGTTAAAATTCAATATCCCCAAAGCTAGCCCTCATTCTGGTGCTACTTGACGACAACATCATCTTTCTTTGAAGAACATATAGTTCTGATATGCTTCCAAACGGATCCCATCTAACTCGTTTAACTGCAGCTTCCTTTCCTCCCTAGCTTGATCAAGTGAGAAGTTGCATGATTTGACAACCCAGTAAGCTCAATGCTCTATCTCCATTAGTAGGTGGCGTGGCTTACCAAAGACAACTCGATAGGGAGACATCCCTATAGGTGCCTTGTAAGCAATCTTGTGAGCCCAAAAAGAGTCCTCTAGTCTGTTGCTCCAATCCTTTCGGTTGGGCTATACAATCTTCTCCAAGATCCTCTTGATTTCTCTGTTTGAGATCTCGACTTGCCTATTAGTTAAGGGGTGATATGGTGTAGAAAGCTTGTGCACAACCCCATACTTTTGAAGCAAAACCCCCATGGATCTATTGCAAAAATAAGTGCCTTGATCATTAATGATATCTCTAGGAACTCCAAACCTGAAATAAATAAGTGAGACCTAACAAAGTCCATAACAACTCGAGCATCATTAGTTCTGGTGGCTTTGGTTTCTACCCATTTTGAAACATAATCAACAACAAGCAAGATGTAAGTGAAACCAAAAGAGACTCGGAAAGGTCCTATAAAATCTATACCCCAAACATCGAAGACCACACAAAACAACATGGGTCTCCAAGAAATGGCTCCTCCTACTCATTGGCATTGCTCGCATATGCTACAAATCCTCCACGCATCCTTCAAGATGGTAGGCCAAAAGAATCTGCAATCTAGCACCTTGCGAGATGTCCTTTGTGTGCCAATATGACCACCAGGTGCAAATGAATGACAAAATTTGAGGATCGAGTCAATCTCATGGTCCATAATGTATCTCCTGGTAACTTGATCATTGCACATCTTCCATAAATACGGGTCATCTCAAATATAATACTTAACATCGCTCTTAAGTTTATCACACTAAGATTTGGATGCTACAGGAGGAAAAATAGAAGCAGCAAGATAATTCACAATATTAGCAAACCATGGGGGTGAGGGGAAGAAGCAGAGAGTGTTAATAAGCTTTTATTGGGAAAGTTATCCCGGATCGGTGAAACATCATCAGCAAACCTCTCTATCCTGCTCAAGTGGTCTACAACCAAATTTTGTGCTCCACTCCTATCACAGATCTCCAAATCGAACTTTTGGAGCCAGAGCATTCATCTTATCGGCTGCGGCTTTGACTGTGCCTTCTTCAACAGGAACTTCAAAGTTGCATGGTCAGTAAACACAACAATAGGAGAATCAAACAATATGATCTAAATTTCTCAAGTGTAAAAACAATCACAAGGAGTTCTTTTTCTGTTGTGGTATAGTTCGCTTGAGCAACATCTAACATCCTGAAGGCGTACTAGATCACTTGAGGCTTCTTGTCAAGATTTTGTGCTAGGACAGCTCCTACGACATAATTCGGTGCATCACACATGAGCTCAAATGAGGTTGTCCAATCTGGCACCTGAATGATAGGAGTGGTGGTCAGGGCCTTCTTGAGGCATTCCAAAGCCTTTTTGCATTCTTCATCAAAGATGAAGTCAACATTCTTTTGCAGTAACTTGGACAGTGGAAGGGCCTTCTTGCTAAAATCCTGAATAAAGCGCCTGTAAAATCCTGCATGGCCAAGAAAAGAACGAACCTCTCGCACATAAGAGGGGTAAGGCAATTATGAAATAACATAAATCTTGGCAGGTTCAAGTTCAATACCCTTACTCGAAATGATGTGCCTTAAAACCATACCTTGTTCTACCATGAAATGACACTTCTCAAAGTTGAGAACAAGGTTAGATTGGATGCACCTATTCAAAACTCTGTCCAGACTATCTAAACATTCATCAAAGGAGGATCCATAAATAGTAAAATCATCCATAAACACCTCTATGAAGTTTTCAAGAAAATCACTAAAAATGTTAAACATGTATCGCTGGAATGTGCCAGGGGCATTGCATAGGCCAAAAGGCATCCTCCTATAGGCAAAAGTGCCAAAGGGGCAGGTGAATATAGTATTTTCCCAATCCTCAAGAGCAATATGGATTTGAAAATAGCTAGAAAAACCATCAAGAAAAGAATAATGAGATTTACTTGCCAAGCGCTCAAGCATTTGGTCAATGAATGGTAGGGGAAAGTGGTCTTTTCTAGTCGCTTGATTGAGCCTCCTATAATCGATGCAAACCCTCAGTTGTTTTGCACCCTTGTTGGGATCAACTTGTCCCTTTAATTTTTAATAATTATGGGACCGGTTTTCTTGGGAACCACATGGATGGAACTGACCCACTGATTGTCTGAAATGGGATAGATGATCCCAACTTGTAGAAGCTTGGTCACCTCCTTCTTCATAACCTCTAGAATAACAGGTTTCAATCGCCTCTACGGTTGTCTCGCTAGTTTTGCTCCATCCTCCAATCAAATCATGTGCATGCACATGGATAGGTTAATTCCAGGATTGTCAAAAATGTCCACCCAATCGCTTTCTTATGCTTCTTGAGCACTTCCAACAACCTCTACTCTTGCTCAAAAGTGAGAGAGGTAGAGATGATCAAAGAAAGTCTTTGCTCATCCTCCAAATAGACATACTTGAGGTTGTTTGACTCTGATACCACATGATGACATGCTCCGTCGCGGTATTCATCGGAAAACCCATCTAATCAGAGTTCTAACGATTGAATCACACTAACCAAACTCCGATTATGGTGTTCGGAATCTCACCGGTGAGGCCACTCTAGGGTTTACTCTCAGTGAAGGTTAGCTAAGACGAAAGGGGATTAAAATCTCTCTCATTCATCAAAGCTATCTCAATACAAAGCATGGCCAACCCTTATATATGTGAAGGCAGCCGAAAAACGTGAATGAAAACGCCGTCTAACAACCTAATGGCAAGAAAGAAAGAAGAAACATGAAACCCTAACAGTGTGAACCCTAACAGAGAAAGGTTGCGTGATGCAGGGAGAAAGGGACGCTTGCATGAGGGTAAGAAGAGAGGGCTTCTAAGACGTAAACCCCAGCTCAAGACGGTGCTGGAAAGTGTGATAGGAAGGTATCGTGTAACTGTGAAATGGAAAGAACCCTAGTCGCACCTATCTTCAAACATGGACGCGGGTTGATGTATCATAAAATGAAGTTGGGCTGCTCGTTGCAGGCCCAAGCTATTGAAGCGTCCCTACACCAAAAATAGGAAGTTCCAGCCCAATTGATGTTGAAGCTGCTGAGAAAGAAATGTTGAAAACAACATGTGTTGGCTGCAAACGCTGGAAGGAATTGGGTTGGAAACCAATGCGTGATAACATCACTTCTCGCACAAGCACACAAAAAAATTGGGCTTTAGGTTTATTATTTGATTGGCCCACTCATGGAACAAGTTGTGGACATAGGCTGCATTTGATAAAAATACCCAATTTAGACAATCATTTATTTAATAAAAGAAATAAAGAAAATAAAAGAAAATTAAAAGGATTGGCCAAGCCATTGGCTCAAGCTGAAAAGCCCTTTAGGTGATATTCATCATATGTTCACCTCCATATTCCTGAATGTTTCTATGATCTCCCTATCAACCTCTTCCATCTTTTATCTAGGAATGGCTTTTAGAGGGAAAGGAAGAGGGATGGGAGGCGCAACAATAGAGGTGGAAGGCGTAGAAGGCACCCTAGATGTGGAAGGACCAACTGCATGAGCATCACACTCTCTTTGTAGTGTGGCAGGGTCAACTTTCATCTCAAGTGTAGATTGAGGAGTGGGAACTTCAATCTTCTTCCCAGATCTCAATGTGATAACACTCACATTTCTCGGATTCTCCATTATCTGTGATGGTAGCTTATCATAATTCTGAGTCCGTGCTTGATTTAGTTGAGTGGCCATTTGTCCCATTTGATTTGTCAAGCTCTAAATTGATGCTCTACTCTCCTGTTGGAATTGCATACTTTGAAGGGTCACTATCCTGACTAACTCCTGCAATGAAGTAGAAGATGAAGGTGCAGTAGGAGCCGGGGAGTGATAAGTGCGTATTTTTGCCCTCATTCAGTGTTTAATTCTAGGTATTTAATTGAATTTATGTGCTTAAAGAGTGATTTAATTGATAATTCTGATAATTAGGCTGTTTGAGTTTGTGTGATAAAAATGTCTTAAAAAGTGATTTTTAGCTGCATAAATTATTTTTGGATATTTTAACGTTTGTTGATGCAGCTGAAGTTAAGATTAAGCTTATTAAAGGTGGGAAAATAAAATGATTGAAATTACAAAACACCTTTAAATAAAGCTAAAATTAGCAAGTTCTGGAAAAATCACTTCTGCACCCCAGGTTTTACTCATACACTCCCCTCTTTCTAAATGGGTCTCACCAAAACCTATTCTGCAAGCCCTAATATGTCTATTTACACCCCCTCCTACCACTTAAACTAGATGCAACAAGATATTGTCATGTGGCAATCCTTAACTTTTAAAATTGGCTAACCAGAACAAGTCACGTGGCATTAATCCTTGCAAACACATATGCACCAATTAGACATTGCCACATCATCATCTTCCTCCATCTCACACATCAAACCCTAACCCTAATTTTTCTCTTTTCCCACCATCACCATATCGGCAGCAGCAACCGTCGCCCTTCCACCATCAGTCACATCGCTGGCAACCGTGAGTTCTTCTTCCTCGCGAACCATCACCGTTTGCGGGACCACCGAGAACTCCATCGTTCGGTCATCGTCAGCCATGGATGTGCATCCTTCACGCACCTGCGCCTGTTCGAAGTATCCCACCACCATCAACCACGCACTACGCCGTCAACGTCGAAACAACACACCACCGTGATCAGTCACGACCACCACAGATCTGCGTTTTGCGCAAACTCAATTGCAACACCGGTGACTCCAACCATGTCCACCATTGACACACACAGCAGCAGCGGAAGTGCCTCCACACCTTGCAGCACCACAGATCTGCATCTTCACGCTGCCACCACCATTAACGTGAGCACGAACCATGGCAGCACCCTGACAGCGAATCCATGAACCTGCACCAGTCCGCGTCAAGCAACACAGTTGGCAACCACCACTTCATCTCCACGGTGCAAGCAACCCTCTCACAGATCTGCACGAAGCGCGACCACCGCAAAGCCTCCACGCTGCGAAGCACCTCCACCTTCGTCGGAAAACGCATCTGACCAGCTTCCATGTCGTCACGCGCAGCCAAGGGAGGAAGGAGGAAGAGGAGTGAAACCCTAATTCTAGAGAGAGAAAATGCACTGCCACGTGTCAGCATCTGATAGGGCAGTCAATTGGTCAACAGGTCAAGTGGTCAATGGACAGTAAACTCTGGTCAAAACTGCAAAAAATGGTCAAACAAGAGGGGCAAAATTGGAAATTGGACAGAAATTAAGTTGCTAATTAATTAAATAAAAATAAAAGATTTTAGCAACCGACAAATAAAGCCCAAAGTCCAGTAGAAGCCTATATAAAGAGACCAAGGGGGAAGCAGAGGAACAAGCTCGGGACTTCGTTGTTTTGGAACCCTTAGGGGTTCCTAATTTCGTTTCCTTTCTCTCTCTTTTCTTCTCTCTATTTTTCTCTTTATTTTGCATTCATGGATTTCTAAACTTCTTGGGTTGATTCCATTGTAATTTCATTATGCATTCTGAGGTTAGAATGAAATAATTTATTTGTTCTTTTTATTATTGTTGAGGTTTTCATTCATCTATGTCTTTTATCTTTGAATCACATAATAAGTAATGATTTTAAATCTATATGCATGTTGATCATATAAGTACAAGGGTTTTTAAATCTAATTGAGATTTACTTTGATTTAATTTAGAAACTTTCATATGATTAAATGAGTTTTTACCAATAATTGAGACTTTACTTTGGTTAAAGGTATTTACTCTAACTACAATTAATTGAGACTTTACTTTGATTAATTAAGCTTTTTATTTGGT
>Ga0214545_1003999_pt1 | contig 27822 bp, 18 predicted proteins | sample CNSS4metaG_FD_160064 | JGI IMG/M metagenome (GOLD analysis project Ga0214545, IMG submission 160064) | Root nodule microbial communities from cowpea collected in UCLA plant growth center, Los Angeles, California, USA - CNSS4 | ecosystem: Host-associated > Plants > Roots > Nodule | place: USA... | reverse complement strand
CTGAGGCATGTTGAATATATGAACCTATATATGTTAGCTCGAATGTATGATGTTATAAGTGTGTGAATAAGACCACTATTGATGATACCACTATGACCGAGTGTTGAATGATCATGACGCGTTTTGGGAAAGTATGGGAACATGATAATCATACTTTAAATGTAATAGAATTGCAAGGGCATGCAGAATAAGTATATAGCTTTGATTGTGTCTTATGTGGAGTATGTGAATTGTAAGCACGCAAAGGTTTGGAAAAATGAGGAGGGGAAATAAAGTATGTGTTGGAATTGACTTAAGAGGTAAGTATATATGAATTATAAAAGAGAGGAATGTGTGCTTATACTTGAAAGATGCATGTGTTGTGATGTTCTAATTTGGAATATATGAATGTGTATGTTGATTTCTGGATGTTTGAGAATTAAATGGTTGAATTCTAGGAAATGAATTAGAGTAACTAAAACCAGTAGTGTCACATTACTGGTGTAGCGCCTAGCGGTGTAGACTGAACCGCCAGGCGATAGTATGAAACAAGAATGTCTTATAAGTTGTGGCGCCCGACGGTGATGTGGAACCGACAGGCGGTCTGTACTGCCATTTCGTTTAGCGGCGCTTAGGCTACGCTAGGTGATGGTGTAGTGGCAGGGTGCATTGTGATATGTTTTGCATGGTTTGTTGTGTGGGTCTTGGTCTGGGATATGCTTGATGTTGTGACGAGCGAGTAGGTTCATGATTGGTGATGAACACGTGATGGTATGAGCGGGGAGGTTCATATCCTATTACTCTCGTGTGGGGATACGAGCGAGATAGGTTCGTATGTTTCGTGCTCACACTTGTGAGATGCTGCGTGCGGGGAGGTATGTAGCTGGTGGATCACGTGTGTTGGACTACGAGCGGGGAGGTTCGTGGAAGCATTGGAATCCCTAAGACCAGCTTGAGTATGTACCTTGTGTAGGGTAGTGTGCTTTGCTTGTTTTCGTTATCATGCTGTGATGTGAAACTTGGATCAGGGGATGTTGTGCCATGAGCGGGTAGGTTCATGGATGGTGGTGAACATGTGATGATATGAGCGGGGAGGTTCATATCATGTTACTCTCGTGTGAGGATACGAGCGAGGTAGGTTCGTATGTTCCGTGCTCACACTTGAGAGATGTTGCGTGCGGGGAGGTACGTAGCTGGTGGATCACGTGTGTTGGACTACGGGCGGGTAGGTCCTTAGAGCAGGACTACGAGCGGGGAGGTTCGTAGAGCAGGACTACGAGCGGGGAGGTTCGTAGAGGCATGACCACGAGCGGGCAGGTTCGTGTGAGCATCATAAACCCTGAATCCGAGGCTAACTATTTATGTGTTTTAAGGGTTGAAAAGCCTTGGGGATTAAGGTTTGGGCAAAGAATTAACTAAAATAAAATAGATGGGTGTATATTGACTTTTTTATTAACTTATATGTTAATTGTTTATGAGCTCACCCTATCTGCTTGTGTTTGGCGATAATCGTGTAATGCGTTACACGGGAGCAGATGATGTTGCAGGTGGTGCTGATGAGGCATAGCATCGGAGAGAGGGTTAACTGGGAAAAGCTTTTACTGGAGTTTTATCATTATTGTTTTTTATGAAATTTGTAAACAGTGTTTTACTGATTTATGAATTTGGATACTGTATTGGAGTTTCATAAATTATGGATTTTTGGATAACATCTGATTAATAAATGTTATAAAATTTCCCGCGTTTTTGGGAAGCGAAGTATAATAAATGAGGTTTTCATCATATTTCTTAATTTTTATTACTTAAATTAGTAATATCTGACCGGGATGTTACACTTTCCCTATCCAGCATCTCCTTTGGATACTTAGTTTAGCACCAATACATGTTTGACAAGCTTGTTGAACCACAATTCAAACTAGTTTCCCAACTTAGTTTAAACTAGTTAAAATATCACAATTTAACTAAACAACTTGCAGCCAAATAATCTTAGACAGTACATGATAAATTAGAAGATAAATTCATCATAAAAGAAAGGGAATTCAATTACAAACAACCTTGCCTCTTGAATGTCTTAGCCACTCATGGTGAGTGTGGATCTTCTCCAATTACAACCATCCATTCCTTTTTTCCCCTATATAATTGATCTATGGAAATTTTAGGAAGAAAGAGTAAAAGAGAGGCCTATTCTCTACAGATATGCCTGCCTCTAGCATGGGGAGGGGTCACTGTTTTATAGCCTGGTATGGGCGATGCTCAACCAATTTTCCTAAGCTCAGCCAGACAATCTTCATCTCTTGGATTTCCTTTTTGTTTGAGCTTAGCCCAAAGTCCATGTTAGTGTTGAGACGCCTCTGTCATTGAATTCATTGATTTCTTTTCACCTTTGGTCCACTTCCAAGTCTGTGGCTTAGCAACATTTTTTTGGCTTAGCAACAAGACTTCTAACTATGATTTGTATTTTCAACTATTGTGGCTAAGCTGGGGTTAGCAGGCTCAGCCACTAGATACCTTTTTCCTTTGTTTTCCTGCAAAAAGAGTGACATATTATTAAGATTCCTGACTTATCATCCAAAAAGTTGGAGGCATGATGTTTTAATAAAAGAAGGCATGTTTTCTTCTGAAAACTACTTTTCAACCTAAGATAAGTGTCTAATTTATTATGCAAATTGGATGATATGCAAACATTTATCAATAGTGTTAATATTTAATGTAATAATTATTAATCCCAGCATGTTGAATAGGTAAATTTTCTTGGTTTTGCATAACCTTTGAATTTATATTTGACGGTGCAATAAGGCACCAAAATTTTAATTACTAAGAAAAAATTTTAATTCTTGAGAAGGTTTTAATTCGCAGTTATTGGTATAGCTATTATTCATATTCTGAGAAGTTATTTATATTCTTTCCAACATCAATTAATTTAATTATTTTTTTGGGAACATGCAAAGTAAAAAGTTGTTCATAATTAATGTTGTCAGAATTCAAAAAAAAAAAAACATGTTGAGCGTAGGTTTTCCAATTTGTAAAAAACTTCTTCAAAAAGCTAAGTGAAAAATTATGTTTATTATATCAAGTTTTTAATCAATTAAAGTTAATTCTTTACTTTTAAATTTATGAACATCAATTAATGTTTTCATAAAAATGCTTTCAAATAGAAATATACAATAAATAATTTGACGAAATAAAAATATATAAAAATATAGATGTACCATCGAATATTTCTTTATGAAATAAATACGTACAATATATATTTGTACAAATATGTCATTATATGTATTTAAATAAAGAAATTCATAAATAAGTATAAAAAGATAAAAAATTATAGGAGCATGAATATTCTTCATAAATGCAACATAATATTTGTTCTTCGTACAAACAATAATCCAGGAACTAAAATAGTTATGACAAAACATATTCCAAATTACAAATTATAAATAACTTTGAGATCCACAATAGTTCTCTTAGTCTAGTTCATGAAGCTCCTATAACTTGTGAAGAAAAAGTGAATCGAGCAAAGAAAAGTTTAGTTTTTTATTGAATAAGAGGAAGAATAAGAATAATATGATGGAAAAATGAAGAACATGCATGTCATCAGAAAATGATCTGAAAAGGAAGAGTATTATATTTTAGGAGTGGAAGAAATCTTACTATAGAAGTGTGTAGTGAAGAGGAGTTGGAAGAGAAGTGTGCAACGAGGAGGAGTTTAACCTTTTAAAAATCAAACCTTTTACTTCTTAAGGCAGATTTGTTGAGTGCATGTGTCTTTGACCTTTAAAAACTCTTTTGTCTTTTCCTTCTTGAGGCACAATTGTTACATCACCTACATCTCCTATATTTTCTATATTAAAAAAAAACAAAGTTAAAACACAAATTTATAAACACAAAATTTTCCTTCTTGAGACACATATGTTGCACAACCTACATCTTCAATATTTTATGCATTACCAAAAAAAATTTAAAATAGAGAACCATAAACACAAAATTTTCCTTTTTGAGGCACATCGATTGCATCACCTACATCTCCAATATTGTTTGCCTCCTTAAAACAAAAAGCAAAGTTAAAACAAAGAACCCATAAACATAAAAAGAAAACACTATTTTAACAAATCAAACCTTTTTAAAAATCAAGGTAGTTGTCATCATCATAAAACAATAACCTGTCATCAAAGACAACAAAAAGAAAAGATGAAAGGAAACAAAAAGTAAACCAAAAATCAAACATTGAAAGAGCAAAAGACATGGATGTGAAGCGAAAACGAGGTAAACCAAAACATGTGCGGATAAAATCTTACCCTTTCATTCTGCATATGTCTCGATGACTATGTTCAAAGAAGAGAACATTGTGAGAGGTTTGAAGTTGTGAGTTGTAAGAGTTGATAAAAGAGAAGAGATAAATAAGCAAATAAAAGATAGAAGAGAAAGATGAGAGATTTGTGTTATGAGGGTTGATAGGTTTAGGTTTAGAGATATATATGGTGTTGTCATATTTGTGTTTTTAAATTTTTTTATTGATACAAAAAAACCAGGTGATGACACTTGTCGCTTTTGGTGGGATATTTCATTTTGTACATGTAATTTTTTGAAATTTGAAATTGTTTGTTTGAGTAATATAGTATTATATTAGAACTTTGTTGCTTGTTATGTTGAAATTTGTATATATTATTGATTCTTTACATAGCAAAGTTTTACCCTATGCGCTTTGATTGTACCCTCTTACTTTGAAAGTGTTCCTCATTGTTCTATTTTTAATATTTAGGGAAGATTAAGAAGGTTATGACAAGAGATGTTGATTGTAAGACCCGAGAAATTTAAATAATTAATTAAATAATTATTTAATAAATATGGGCAGAAGAAAACTTTAAGGCATTTAATGTGGAGTGCTAGAGTCAAACGATATTCAGATCATGCAAGATTTGACTGTAAACACCGGACCAGTGCAGATTCTCGACTCGCAAGTGAAGAAGTTGCGAGGGAAGGAGATCAAGATCGTGAAAGTGCTGTGGGATGAGGCTACTCAGGAGATGACATGGGAGATGGAGGATCGCATGAGGCAATCATACCCACACTTATTTCCTGGCAAGTCTTATTTTCGAGGACGAAAATCTTTAAAGGTCGGGGGAATGTAGGACCCGAGAAATTTAAATAATTAATTAAATAATTATTTAATAAATGCGGGTAGAAGAAGCCTTTAAGGCATTTAATGCAGAGTGTTATGATGTGGAAAAGCACTATCTCAAGTGATTGAGAGTACTTAATTGTGTGAGAGGGCTTGGGTTCAAGTCCTAGGTATGCCATTTGTTTGTTGTTTAATTATTTTCTTAATATATTTGAGGGTGACACGTGATAATATAATCCTAAAATTTTAGGAATTATCACGAAACATGATTTGGTTGATTTTGTTATACACAGGCGTTGTAATTAGAAGGTTGTGGGTTCAAGCCTTCCTGAGAACTAATTCACTCTCTTTTTGCCAAATTTTCCTTTGGCATGGATATGAAAGGGTTTAGAAACCCTAGCAGCCAAGAGAGGTAGATTAGAGGGCTGAAAACAATTTTCTTTATGAGCCTTGATTAACCATTAAAGCACCATGTTAATGTGAATTGATGCTCATTAACTTCCATTAGTGATAAATTCATTTTTCTATTTAAATACATGAAATTAAGCTAGGAAAGTTTTGGTTAGAAGGATTCTGGAATTATCATTGAGCAGAGGGTATTGAGAGTGAGTGAGGGAGTGTTCTTGAATGTGAAAAGAAAGAAGGGAAAGCTGAAATTCGTGCAGCAAGGAAGGAAGGCTCTTGGACATCATCAAGAAAGGGTTAGAATATCAATTGGAGTGCGAATTCCAGGTTAGGGGAGCTCTAACTCGTTAGTCTTGCATTTTAAATTTAATTGCCTTATGAATGGCATGTATATGTATAAAAATGGTTGTCACATTTGAAATTCTGGGTTTCTGGAAATTTTCCAGAAACCGCCTGGCGGGCATTCAAACCCGCCAGGCGACTCATACCAATTCTGGAAATTTGGCTCGATCTTGATGTTTCACAGGTTCTGGGAGGTTTCTGATCGAGGAGAAATTGCGTTCTAATCTTTAAGAATGATTAAACATCGTATTTCATTGGAAATTCGTGGAATTGGGGTTTAATTGAGAAGAAAATTGTATGAAGGTTATCTTAGGGTTGATGAATTCGGGATTTCAAAAATGACACTAATCTAAATGGAAAATGTTAATGAATTCGTGAATGGGAAGCGTTAGGGATGAACCATAATCCCAATAACTAGGATCGTATCCTATGGAGTCAGAAATTAATGGAAATTAGAGTTGTTGTGAAGGGGGTAAGGTTCGCAGGTGCAGGAACCGCCTGGCGGCACCCTTTTGGCTGCCAGGCGCCATACCAGTGGTGCATGGTCTTCTGATTCACGAAAAATGTTGTTTTTCGTATTTTTGCGGAACAAGAACCGCCCGGCGGTAGTTTTGTACCGCCAGGCGCTAGGCTATTGATTCTGGCGCAGTTTTTGTAAAACTGCATTTCCTTATTCGTTAACCGTCTGATTTAGGTGAAATTTTGGAAGGTGATTCACAACATGTTGTTCTTCACTTTGAACGGTGGAGATTGAAATCAGATAACTGCAAAGGGAGATATACATTACGCATGATTGGTTGTTTGAATTCCTTAATAGTATGATTACTAATGGATGATTAAGTGTGCTCAAGTGTTGATATGGCCTTGATTGGTGAATGTATACATATAAATGTATAGATGTGTGATTGATGAGTATGTTTTTGGTAGTGCTTGCCGAGACATGTTGAATATATGAACCTATATATGTTAGCTCGAATGTGTATGTTGATTTCTGGATGTTTGAGAATTGAATGGTTGAATTCTAGGAAATGAATTAGAGTACCTAAAACCAGTACTGTCACATTACTGGTGTAACACCTGGCGGTGTAGAATGGACCGCCAGGCTATAGTAGGATACATGGATGTCTTGTGAGTTGTGGCACTCGACGGTGATGTGGAACCGCTAGGCGGTCTGCACTGGTTTCGCCCAGCTACGCTTGGGGCTGCGTCAGGCGATAATGTTGCAGATTATGACTTGTGTGCGTTGCTTTAAGCGATAATGCTATACTTGGATCGGGAGATGCTGTGCCATGAGCGGGTAGGTTCATGGATGGTGGTTAACATGTGATGATATGAGCGAGGAGGTTCATATCCAGTTACTCTCGTGTGTGGATACGAGTGAGGTAAGTTCGTATGTTCCGTGCTCACGCTTGAGAGATGCTGCATGCGGGGAGGTACGTGGCTAGTGGATCACATGTGTTGGACTACGGGCGGGTAGGTCCGTAGAGCAAGATTACGAGCGGGGAGGTTCGTAGAGGCAGGACCACGAGCGGGCAAGTTCGTGTGAGCATCATATTCCCGAGTCCAAGGCTAACCATTTGTGTGATTTGAAGGCTGAAAAGCCTTGGGGTTAAGGTCTTGGCCAAGAACTAAATAGGTTGAATTAGATGGGTGTATGAATTACCTGAGGTTAATATATGTGTATGTATATATGTTATTTTTATTTTTCAACTCACCCTTTTTGTTTGTGTATGGCGATGATCGTGTGATTCGTTACACGGGAGCATATGTGGATACAGGTGATGCTGAGGATGCTCAGGCGATAGAGCGAGGGTGTAACTAGGATTACGCTAGGATTTTATTTATGAATATCATTTATGGTTTTTTTTCTGGATTTTCTGAAATTGTAAAGTTCTAAATACTATGATTTTAAATATTGTGGCGCGATGTTTAAACGTTTAAAATTTTTCCCGCGTTTTGGGAATAATAATATCGTGACGTTTTATTTTATTTTCTTTCTTTATTTATTTAAATTAGTAATATTCCCTAGGGATGTTACATTTGGTATCAGAGCAATGGTTTTGAAATGATTTTTGGGCCTTGAGAGTGAGTTTGTCGTGTTTCGGTTGCTTAACCTTGTAGGAATGGATTTGCAGTCTATCAATCATACTATTGGTTGCGGACTGCGTAGAATTGTGAAACTGGAAGCATTAAGAACAGAAAATATCTTGGTAAAGTGATGAGGGTGCGCACTCATTATTATATCAGAGATAGTTTCCTTTCTTAATTCTAAAGGTTTTGGTAAAAGAGAGGGAAGTTATAGGTTGAGTTCCTCTCCTATACCTTTTCTTGTTATGTTTGCACTTCTGTGTTATATGTTTGTTATTTGTGGTGGCAAAGGAATGCAGATTCAAGGTCAAACTTGACCCGTTTGCCTTGCAAGGGTTAGAGTAGGGCCTTTGAGTCACTCTCTTGACCGAAGATACGATTATGCAGAAGGTTGTGTATCATTGTATGAGTGAAGTTAAGTTGTGAATTTGTAGGCGAAAAAAAAACATTGGAGGAATTAGAAACATCGCATTAAATTGAGGGCAATAATAGGTTCTTGGAACGAATACCACAAGTTTTGCGAGAGGAATTAAATTCAAAGGTTAGAATAAGGAGAGGTGTTCAATGCATGCTTGTGCAGCAAAGTGGAGAAGTCAAATTGGTACTACATCCTAACATGGGTCTGAGGTCGAAAAGGAAAGTGATGTGTAGCTGAAGGAATGTTTCTACAAATTGGTGTTGGATCAGTTAAAATAAATAATTAAAAGTACACAAGGTATAAAAGTGGTGTTTGGGGTATGCGTTTTGGTTTAAATCGAGATCAAATACTTCCTGGTATTGCTATTATGAGAATTAAGTTTTGGCTGTCTGCAAGTGGGAGTTGGTAGTGAGAGGTGTGTTTACTCTACAGTTGCGGCTAAGTGCAGAATACTTGGGTTGGTGGTGTCTCGGGATGATTGAAGAATCCATACTCGAGGTTAATTGGAATTGACTTTTGGGAGACTAGGACATCAACACAAGGGTGGATATGTTATTTTCCAATCTTATTCTGGAACGATGTGGTACTCAACAAGGTGGTGTTCGATGATCCAAAGAGATAAATCGACGACGGTGTATCAATTGTAGATGGATTAGAAAGGTGAGGACAAAATGTTGTGTGAACTAGAGTTACTTAACAAAGACAAGGGAAGAATAGATGTATAACATCTTAGTGGAAGAGTCCTAGACTCGTTTTCAAGTAGATACCAGAATTTCACTTTGGAGTGGTGAAGTTCTTTATTGCATTAGTACCTAAGGAAGAGTTAGTGTCAATAGTTTCTAATAGGATGGTTTCGCGAGGAATGGGAAGAAAGAGTAGTAGAGGAATAGACATTAAAGACTTGATGGCAAGGACTTAGTGTAAACACTATAATGATTGCAATTATTAGCAGATCGTTAAGAAGAAGCTAGGGAGTTAAACCACTTAAGTGAAGTATTGATCAAGATCAGATGGTATCTTGCGTTTCAGAGATAGTGTTTGTGTGTCGGGAAACTGGAAGTTGAGGAAGCAAATTCTGGAGGAGGGACACAAAAGTCGTTTTAGCATACACCCAGGTATGACTAAGATGTATCAGGATCTGAAACAGTCCCTCTGGTGGAATGGCATGAAAAATTGATGTTGCTGACTTTGTGGCATCATGCTTGGTGTGTCAGAAGGCCAAGAATGAACACCAACGACCAGGGGGCACACTAGAGCCATTATACATTCCACAGTGGAAATGAGATAGTATTACCATGGACTTCATGACTCATATGCCGAGGTCGATTAAAAGGCATGATTCAATCTGGGTGGTAGTAGACAGATTGATAAAGTGTCTCATTTTCTCGCCATTAACCAGAAGTGACCATTAGATAAGTTGGTCGAGTTGTACGTGCGAGAAGTGGTCAGGTTGCATGGTGTGCTAGCTAGCATAGTATCAGACAGAGACTCGAGATTGACATCTCGTTTTTGGTAGTCTCTACAGGCAGTGTTGGGGACCCAACTAAGGAGGAGTTCTGCATATCACGCACAGACTGATGGGCAGTCAAAGTGGACGATCCAGTCATTAGAGAATCTCTTAAGAGCTTGTGTGCTGGATCACATGGGAAGTTGGAGTGAGATGTTTCCATTGGTGGAATTCACTTACAACAACACCTATCACTCCAGTATAGGCATGGCGTCATATGAAGCTTTATATGGGCGACGATGCAGACACCGCTGTGTTGGAATCAGGACGGTGAGTCTTTGGTGTTGGGTCCAGAATTTCTACAGCAGACTTTTGAGAAGGTCAAGGCGATTCAGGGGAGAATGAGAGCTACTCAGAGAAGACAAAAGTCATACGCAGATAAGAGGAGACGACCTTTAGAGTCGAGGCCGGGAATCATGTATTCCTCAGAGTGATACCTACGGCATGTATTGAAAAGGCTATCAAATCAAGGAAGTTGACTCCGAGGTTTGTTGGGTCATATCAGATATTGAGGAGGATTAACGTTGTAGCTTATCAAATCGTCCTGCCATCGCACTTGGCGAATCTGCATAATATATTTCACGTATCTCAGTTGAGGAAATACATAGCAGATCCATCTCATGTATTAGAGTCAAACAATATTCAGATCAGGGAAGATTTGACTGTGAACATCGGACCAGTGCAGATTCTCGACTCGGAAGTGAAGAAGTTGCGAGGGAAGGAGATCAAGATCGTGAAAGTGTTGTGGGATGAGGCTACTCAGGAGATGACCTAGGAGATGGAGGATCGCATGAGGCAATCATACCCACACTTATTTCCTAGTAAGTCTTATTTTCGAGGACGAAAATCTTTAAAGGTCGGGGGAATGTAGGACCCGAGAAATTGAAATAATTAATTAAATAATTATTTAATAAATGCGGGTAGAAGAAGCCTTTAAGGCATTTAATGTAGAGTGCTATGATGTGAAAAAGTACTATCTCAAGTGATTGAGAGTACTTAATTGTATGAGAGAGCTTGGGTTCAAGTCCTAGGCATGCCATTTGTTTGTTGTTTAATTATTTTGTTAATATATTTGAGGGTGAGACGTGATAATATAATCCTAAAATTTTAGGAATTATCACAAAACATGATTTGGTTGATTTGGTTATACACTGGTGTTGTAATTAGAAGGTTGTGGGTTCAAGCCTTGCTGAGAACTAATTAACTCTCTTTTTGCCAAATTTTTCTTTGGCATGGATATGAAAGGGTTTAGAAACCCTACCAGCCAAGAGAGGTAGATTAGAGGGCTAAAAAACATTCTCTTTATGAGCCTTGATTAACCATTAAAGCGCCATGTTAATGTGAATCGATGCTCATGAACTTCCATTAGTGATAAATTCGTTTTTCTATTTAAATACATGAAATTAAGCTAGGAAAGTTTTGGTTAGAAGGATTCTGGAATTATCATTAAGCAGAGGGTATTGAGAGTGAGTGAGGGAGTGTTCTTGAACGTGAAAAAAAAGAAGGGAAAGCTGAAATTCGTGCAGCAAGGAAGGAAGGCTCTTGGACATCATCAAGAAAGGGTTAGAATATCAATTGGAGTGCGAATTCCAGGTTAGGGGAGCTCTAACTCGTTAGTCTTGCATTTTAAATTTAATTGCTTTATGAATGGCATGTATATGTATGAAAATGGTTGTCACATTTGAAATTCTGGGTTTCTAGAAATTTTCCAGAAACCGCCTGGCGGGCATTCAAAGCCGCCAGGCCACTCATACCAATTCTGGAAATTTGGCTCGATCTTGATGTTTCACAGGTTCTGGGAGGTTTCTGATCGGGGAGAAATCGCATTCTAATCTTTAAGAATGATTAAACATTGTATTTCATTGGAAATTCATGGAATTGGGGTTTAATTGAGAAGAAAATTGCATGAAGGTTATCTTAGGGTTGATGAATTCGGGATTTCGAAAACGACACTAATCTAAATGGAAAATGTTAATGAATTCGTGAATGGGAAGCGTTAGGGATGAACCATAATCCCAATAACTAGGATCGTATCCTATGGAGTCAAAAATTGATGGAAATCAGAGTTATTGTGAAGGGGGTAAGGTTCGCAGGTTCGCCATACCAGTGGTGCGTGGTGTTCTGATTCACGAAAAATGTTGTTTTTCGTATTTTTGCAGAACAGGAACCGTCCGGCGGTAATTTTGTAGCGCGAGGCGCTAGGCTACTGATTCTGGCGTAGTTTTCGTAAAACCGCATTTCTCGATTCGTTAACCGTCCGATTTAGGTGAAATTTTGGAAGGTGATTCAAAACATATTGTTCTTCACTTTGAACGGTGGAGATTAAAATCAGATAACTACAGAGGTAGATATACATTACGCATGATTGGTTGTTTGAATTCCCTAATAGTATGATTACTAATGGATGATTATGTGTACTCAAGTGCTGATATGGCCTTGATTGGTGAATGTATATATATAAATGTATAGATGTGTGATTGATGAGTATGTTTTTGGTAGTGCTTGCCGAGACATGTTGAATATATGTTTTAGCTCGAATGTGTATGTTGATTTCTAGATGTTTTAGAATTGAATGGTTGAATTCTAGGAAATGAATTAGAGTACCTAAAACCAGTACTGTCACATTACTGGTGTAGCACCTAGCGGTGTGGAGTGGACCGGCAGGCTATAGTAGGATACATGGATGTCTTGTGAGTTGTGGCGCTCGGCGGTGATGTGGAACCGTTAGGTGGTCTGCACTGGTTTCGCCTGGCGGCGCTTGGGGCTGCGCCAGGCGATAGTGTTGCAGATTATGACTTGTGTACGTTGCTTTAAGCGATAATGCTATACTTGGATCGAGAGATGTTGTACCATGAACGGGTAGGTTCATGGATGGTGGTTAACATGTGATGATATGAGCGGGGAGGTTCATATCCAGTTACTCTCGTGTGGGGATACGAGCGAGGTAAGTTCGTATGTTCCGTGCTCACGCTTGAGAGATGCTGCATGTGGGGAGGTACGTGGCTAGTGGATCACATGTGTTGGACTACGGGCGGGTAGGTCCGTAGAGCAGGATTACGAGTGGGGAGGTTCGTAGAGGCAGGACCACGAGCAGGCAAGTTCGTGTGAGCATCATATTCCCGAGTCCAAGGCTAACCATTTGTGTGATTTGAAGGCTGAAAAGCCTTGGGGTTAAGGTCTTGGCCAAGAACTAAATAGGTTGAATTAGATGGGTGTATGAATTACCTAAGGTTAATATATGTGTATGTATATATGTTATTTTTATTTCTCAACTCACCCTTTTTGTTTGTGTATGGCGATGATCGTGTGATTCGTTACACGGGAGCATATGTGGATACAGGTGATGCTGAGGATGCTCAGGCGACAGAGTGAGGGTGTAACTAGGATTACGCTAGGATTTTATTTATGAATATCATTTATGGTTTTTTTCTGGATTTTCTGAAATTGTAAAGTTCTAAATACTATGATTTTAAATATTGTGGGGCGATGTTTAAACGTTTAAAATTTTTCCCGCGTTTTGGGAATAATAATATCGTGATGTTTTATTTTATTTCCTTTCTTGATTTATTTAAATTAGTAATATTCCCTAGGGATGTTACATTGATACTTGTGATACTTGGACAGGTTGATACTTGTTGTGTATAGGGAGATTGAACTCAGGTTGTAATCAAATTGGGATATTTGATTAGTGAAGTAAGTGCATTACTTAAGGTATTAGACTTAGCCCTTGTGTTAAGGGTGTACTAGTACACATTTCATGTGTGCTTTCTATATTGTTCATTATGCTTATTTGGCTTTGTCTTCACTTATCTTTGTTCATCGTGATTTCCTTCGCTTGTGTTGGCTTTCGTTTCACTGCTTGCGTCCTATTCGTACTCGTCTTCCTTTTCTTTCATTGGTGCTTTCTTCTCATCGCATTACCTTCATTCCATAATTTGATAGCGAGAAAGATGGATGATTCCAATTATTTGCATTGGAGACAATATGTTGAACCAACCATTAAGTCACACAAATTGTCGAGGTTTATTGTTAATCTTGGGTTCCTGCATGTTATCTCACAAAAACTTATCGTTTGGCCAGCATGGTCAATCCTGAGTATGAAGCTTAGGAGGTTCATGATCAAACTCTTCATCTTTGGCTACAATATACTACTTCTATTTTTTTTATCCAAAGTGCTTGGTTGTAATCATTTTTATGAAGTCTGGAAGAAGATTCATGAGTATTTCAACCTTCAAACAAAGTCTCAAGCTAGACAATTACATATTGTTGTAAGAATTGTTAGACTTGATTCAAAGTCAATGAAACAATACTTATTGAAAATTAAAAACTATGTTGATGAGCTCGTTGGAGTAGGTTTTGTCATGAAGAGCATGTTGACATCGTTTTACAAGTAGTTCTTTTAGATTATGCACTAGTGGTATCTATCATTGAATGCAAGAAGCGCACTCTTTTTATAGAAAAAATTGAAGGATTGATATATTGTCATGAGACTAGGTTAACTAGATATGTCCAAGATACATAATATTTAGTCACGCCTTCTCTCAATTACACTTAAGGCTTTTACTCTGCCGGTGGTAATCATCGAGGTGGCTTTTGTGGCTTCTATCATGGAGGGAGTAGTTCAACACGAGGTCATGGTGGAAAGTTTGCTAACTTTCAGTGTCAAATTTCCTTGAAATTTGGCCATACAACCATTTTTTGTCTTTTCATGTCTGATACATCTTTCCATCCACATGAATCCTTGTCTTTTATTGATCCAGCCACATAACAATCCATTCATTACTGAGCTAGTTCCTACAAAGCGTCCAATACTTGGTAAATCCAAATCCTAAATCTATTACCATTGTTGGTCTTAGTGCCATGGTTATGGAATCTCACTCTCAAGGTAAAGATAAGACTTCATGGATACCAAATTCTAGTGCTAGTTTCCATGTGACTTGTGAACCTCTAAATATTAAACAAATGCAAAAATTTGATGGACTAGACCAAATTTTCATTGGCAATGGTAAATAATCTCACTTTACATGGGTTGTGTAATGCACACTTGAGAGGTGATTTGGATGGTAGAAAGAGCACAACAGGTTACATTTTTACGTTGAATGGTACAACTATCAGTTAAAAGTCTAAACTTTATGGAAAAGTCTCCCTTTCAACCACTGAAGTTGAGTATATAGTTATCTTAGAAGCAGGGAACGAGATGATATGGTTGAAAAACCTTATAAAAGAATTAGGAAAAGAGCAACATAACTCTATGTTGTTCAATGACAATCAAAGTGCTATATGTCTTGCTAAAATCCCAATTCTTCATTCTAAATGCAAGCATATTGAATTAAAGTATCATTTTATCATAAACTTGATAAATGATGGACACTTGTTTTTGTTAAAGATTCTAGGTGTAGAGAATCTAGCTGATATGTTGACCAAGACTATCACAACCAATAAGTTGAGGCTTTGTATTGCCTCAACTGGCGTTTAAGAAAATTGATCATGAAAGTACTACACTAGGTGGTAATGTAAATAAAACTGCAAATGTGAGAATTGTTAGTATTATAGAGCTTTATTTAGTCCCACATCATTTAGTATTGTGAGATATGATTAGAGTTGAAGATTAAAGCTTTTTCTAGGCAAGAAGAAACATCTAGGAGGCCAATTTTAGCGTGAGCAAGGGTAGAGCAAAAAGAAAAGAGGTAAGGGGACATGTACTGTGAGTTTTTTTTTCTAACTTTTGTGTTTTTGGTGGTGTTCTTGAACAAGTGTGTCTTTCCCTGAATTTATTGTGTTTGTGGGTCACATTTTCTAGGTTCTGCCTAGAAACTGTCAGGCGGTGTTCATGAGCCACCAGGCGATACATGGAGGGTTGGTGGTTTTATGTACCATGTACCATGAGGATATTCTGTAATTTTAGTCTTGATACGTATTAATACATAATTCGTTAAGAAGTCAATTAGCTAACTAGACATGAGTTGAATACATATAAATATATGAAAATGTGATGATGTTGACTATGTGGTGTAAATGAAAGTTTGGTATGTATGTTAAACTTGGGTTGGTATGAGGGACTAAATTAAATGAAATGTTGCAGGTACTATTTTGGTGACTTATGATTCTGAATGAGTTGTATGAGTGCTTGGTTTCTGTTTTTGAGTTACACTATGAGCATGAATGGTTCTTTGATAATTTCATTTGTGGACATTGTCTAAATTGACGAATGTATGTGTGGTTATGTACGGTTGAGGCATGTGATGTGTGGTAGTGTGGTTTGAGTCATGTTGAGTCATGAGGATAGGTGTTCTTTAACTCTAGAAATATACAATTAGATGGTTTGTATGCATGAACCTGTTCTTGTATGCTAAAAGTGTGATTATGTGTGGTAAGTGATGAGGTATGAATCCTATGGGTTCCTCATCATGGGTTATGGATATGATATGCTTGAATATCTTACGAACAGGAAGGTTCATAAGTGAGGATTAGACGCGTGATGAATACAAACTAGGAGGTTCGTAATGGTGGTGTTAGTGTGTGAGAATTACAAGTAGGGAGGTTCGTTAGGATTGCGTCCACACTTGATTGTTTTACAACAGGGGAGGTTCGTATATGGTTATAGCTCACGTGTGTTGGACTAAGAGTAGGTAGGTTTGTAGAGGTTGAACTATGAGCGGGCAAGTTCATAGATGGGTGTGCTATCCTGAAAACTCTAGTTAAGTAGGATAACGATGGGTTTGATTGTGCTGGTGATTGGGTATGTTGTCATGATAAATTGTTTGGGGGAGGTGTCCATGGTATATATGTATGTTTTATTCTGTTAAGCTCACCCTTTTTGTTTGTGGTTGTGTGATGATCATGTGGCCTTATCACACAGGAACATATGTGGTTTCAGGTGATGCTGGCAAGGCATAGGTGGGGAGATGCAGGCTAGCTTTGGGGGGGTTTCGAAAGAACTCTATTATCAACTATATTATCGGATGTGTTTATTTTAAAGTTGGTTTTGAATTTCAAAACTTGTAATGGATTGTTACAAATTATTGGTGTTTTTTAGACTGTTGTTAAAGATTTAAATTTTTCTGTATTTTGGGAAAGATATCAGATTTTTATTTTAATTATATTTTACTGTACCAAGTAATATCTGCCTAAAGTGTTACATTTAGTGTTAGTCAGATTGTAAAAGATGATTTTGTTTTCTTTGAGTTTCATTCTGAAGTGTCTTGTTAATCTTAAGGAATGAATAAAATTCTTCTTCATGGAGTTGTAGGACCTGATGGACTCTACTCATTCACTAATGTTCGTATTTTCCCTCATTCATCCACAATGTAGTTACCATCCTTGTTTTTCGCTCATGCAACCTTAGCTTTTGTTGCGTTATGTACTGTAAATAAGGTTGTTTCTCACACTACTAGTTTTCATTTGTGGCACAATAGATTAGGCCACCCTAGTAGTCATATTACGAGTCTTGTATCCAAGCAATGTAATCTTTCTTTGCATAATAAAGCTGATTATATTTTCATTAAATCTTGATGTGCTGGTAAATCTCATAAGTTGCCCTCTCATGAGTCTACTTCAGTAAATTCTCCTTTGGAACATATTTTTACTGATTTGTGGGGTCCCATACATGTCACATCTTATGTTGGGTATACATATTATGTGTCCTTTATTGGTACGATTTTTATATACATGCGGATTTTTCCTATAAATCTAAGAATGAAACTTTGTTAGTTTTTCAGACCTTTAAATCAGTAGTTGAGTTGCAATTGAACTGTAAAATTAACCAAGTCCAATCTGCCTAGGGTGGTGAGTTTCGTTCTTTTACGTGCTATTTATGATATCTTGTTTTAAATATTGGTACAAATTATGTTTATGCACCTTGTGTGAACATTTATCCCATGTAAACCAGGTCCACAAAAGTGCTCCTCACTAACACAAAGTTCATCCTTCTTTGTTATTATCTCATTCTAAGCTTGAGAATGTAAAACAAGCTCTTAAAGATGCAAATTGGAAACCTACAAGACATGAGTATGAGGCTTTAATTAACCAGAAACTTTGGGATTTGGTTTCTCTACCTGCTGGCAAGAAAGTGGTTGGCTATAAGCGAATGTTTAGAGTAAAAGAAAATGTCGATGGCTCCATAAACAAATATAAAGCTCGTCTTGTAACTAAAGTGTTCCACTAAGTTCATGTTTGACTTCCCTGAAACCTTTTCTTCGATGATTAAACCAGTTATAATACGTACCATTCTCACAATTGCAATTTTTCATAGTTGGAAATTGTTCCAACTTGATGTTAATAATGCTTTTCTAAAGGGTTATTGGATGAAATTGTGTACATGCAACAACCACCAAGATTTGAAATATCTAATTAGTCCTTAGTTTGAAGTTCAATAAGGTTCTATATGGGTTAAAGCAAGCCCCTAGACAGTGGTTCACACATCTACAAGCTACTCTTCAACAACTAGGCTTTGTTTCTAGCACTTGTGACACTTCTTTGTTTATCAATCAACATGGATCTGGTGTTTTTTTATCTTCTGTGTTTGTTGACAATATTATTATCACTGGTAGCTCTAGCATTTTGATTCAAAATATCCCTTCCTAGCTTCATGCCACTTTTTCTTTCAAACAATTTGGTCAGCTAGATTATTCTCTTGATCTTAAGGTCAAATATTTATTTGATGGCTCAATTCTCATCACTCAAACTAAGTATATTCGTAATTTACTTCATAAAACTAATATGGCAGAAGCTCATGCTATTTCTTCTTCAATGGTGTCTAATTGTAAACTTTTTAAACATGATGCTAACACTTTCTCAGACCCCACTCTATATAGGTTTGTTGTTGCTACTCTTACTAGAGCAAAGATCCGTTTTGCAGTTAACAAAGCCTCTTAGTTCATGACTAATCCTATTAATAGTTTTTTTGTACAATGACTTTATTAGTTTTGAGATCGATTAAACAATTATGTTCTATTTCCATCTTTTCTCTCTACTCAATTTATCTAAGAAGCATCATCAAAACTTTTTTTTCATGTGATTTAAATGTTGAACACCCATTTTTAACAGTTAATTGTATGGTGTTAAACTCTTCTTTTTCCTAGTCTTCTTTTGGGGACTTAATTTCTCTTCGGTCTCTCTAGTATGGAAAGTCTTTGCTAAGGATGGAGGCCCTTGGCGTGCTCTTCTTTTGTTGTAAGTTGTTATTTGATTCAACCAGGGCTATGGTTTCCCTTTCCTTTAGACATTAAGTGATGCTTACCATTGTAGAGGATTGATACCAATTGTGAAAGCAAGCCAAAAACATAAAAGACGATTAAATTGTACTTTCAAACTTTGTGAAAATTTTGCAATATATCTTCCAGTGATGCACAGCTAGACCATAATTCAATACCAAAATATGCAATGAACAAAAGTAAAAGAAAGAAAGATTTGTACTATGATTTGATACTACTAGGAACCACATAGTTCTCAATAAATCAATTGAGTTTCAATATGTAAATTACCTCTAATAACATGGACCAAAACAATAACAAAATTTATGGTGAAAGATAATAAAAAATAATTAAATGCCAAAACAAAATATAAACATTTGTTGAAAACCAGAAAAAAAAAGAATACACTTATTCACTTAACCAGTGCTAGCACATAGTAGAAACCAGAACATAAGCCAACATTTCTATAAGAACCGAAACGAAATTTAATTTAGTGAGAAACACGTAAAATTCCCAAATTTACAAACCAATAAACCATGAAAACAATACCCTTTTGGTGGTAATCCTTTTCCGAAAGAAAATACAAACATTATATAAAAGCAAACAACCTTGTAAGTCTAATATCAAGTCTGACTAGTATGTAATGTAAAAATAGAATAACACACAGAAAAGCCTTTGATTAACCTATTCAGTAACACAATAGCTATAACAATTAGAAGAATCCAGGAATGGTCGGTCACAGCTCAGTATTTTACCAGCTACCCTCTGTGTCAGAATTCAGATACAAATAAAAATAAGCATACATACACCTGGTAACAAGCAAAATATAGATTAATCGACAAAATAGAATGTAAGGTAATCCTATTCTATAAATTATATAACATACACTGATGATTAATCTGGGTAGAAGAAATTAACTTAATCTGAAAGATTATGATCAGACATAGATACTATACTGTTTACACGAACTTCTGTAGGAGATGCAACAATATTACAGTATCTTGTCGGCCATGAAACAGCATTATTCAGTTCTCAGATTGGCTTCGCTTAGGGCCTGCCCCGCCTCAAGCTGCATGATGGACATTTGTATTGCTTTATGCTCTCAGCTTTTGCAGGGGTAATCTTCACACATTTACCATGGAACCACCTCTCACATATGTCACAACCAATCCAAAATTCATCTGCATTGTAATTTCCACCACAGCTCCCACACAGGGTTTCACTATGCTCGTCATCCTCCTCTTCATATCCTTCATCGGCGAACTTCGGGTTGCTTTTAACTTGCCCATCACTTGATCTCTGCAGATAAATGAACAAGCAAGCATCATATAGCAGCAAGGTTTAACAACTTTTGATTCAAACCGATTTCATAATCAGAGAGTTTCTAAAATCATTTATTCACTAGAAGTATTTGCAACATGAAACAGATTTCATGGTCAAAGGGTTTCTAAAATACAGTCCATTTATTCACACACATAGTAATTTTTATTATCATAATGCAAAGAGAAGAACATAATTGTGGCAACATCAGTGTGACAGATTCTGTACTTAGTTCTATAAAAAGATTAAGATCCAGAAACTTTAAAGGCCCGCTTCAGTTTTTGACTGTACTAAAAATTAATAACCAAGTCGATTATTAGGTTCAATAAAGTGTTAATTTTGTGCTTAATTTTTAGTACCATAATAACTTGAGAAGATATAGTGGCATTGATAGATTTACTTTCCATACAAACTTTTATAATGCATGAGTATAACCTAACCATGACGAAGTGCTAATCAACTAAATTCAGATGATCCGACCATAGAATAAATAAATAAATAAAATGCATACACTTACAACAACACTAACCTTGGTGCTGCCCCTAGATTTGCTTCCACTGTCTGCAGTGGGCTTGTCCTTTACCGGCTTCCTCTCAGTCACAACTTCAAAAACAGTAGGAAGATCATTTATCAAGCCAAACAAACGTTTCCTGCCATAAGGAATTTATGGAACCATCAATAGAAAGTAGGGATTATAGGCTCGATTCAGAGAAGATGTCATGGAAAATGAGAACAGGAATTCTACTAAGGAAAAACTTCCAAGAACCAAAGCAACAGCATATACATATTCCGCCGTTCAAATAATAATTAAACTCAGTTCGTTATATTTCCCTTAAGTATCTTTGGGACATATAATGCCCTTTGCAGCTCTAAATTGAATGTCGGAGGGAAAGATAAACACGATTGCAGAAAGATAAAGGCATTTATGAATTGCTTTGAAATAATTATTGAGTTAAAATATAAAGCATATTATTGCAGCTTAAGATATAATCCCCTTTGCAACTCAGAATTGTAAGTGGGAAAGATAAACAAAACACGAATGCCGAAAATGAGGCACCGATGAATTTACTTGAAATAATACGTGAGCTAAAATATAGAACTTAAATTACATAATAAGAATTCAAAGACGCACGATGGTAATCCCTCCCACCAACCTCAAATTTATGATAAGTTTCCTGAATTGTTACTCTTTTGGATGAGGAGGGAATCTAGAAGATAAGATAGCCTTAAGAGACCTCTAATAAAAGGACTACTTGAATAAAATAATCCAGAATCACAACAGCGCACAAATAAATTACATTCATTTCCAGTTAATTTAAAAACCATTATTTCTTCAACAACATTCACCCATCACGATCCTGATGCATCTCAGAACCAATTATAATAACAAGACCCCAGTTTTCAACATTACACACAGCACTTGGGCATCAGCATTGCACAGACCGAGCAAAAACCAACTTAAATACTCAACACATGCTCACACCCGAACCAAAGATAGACTGTACCTTTCATTGCGGTTAAGACGAGCTCCAAGATAAAAGGCCACAGAAAGCAGCCACGAATCACTGTGCACAGCAACCAGAGAAAGCCAGTCCCTGCGATTCATGCCATCCCTAGCAAAATTGATTCCAAGCGCAGGCTCCGGAAGCTCCGGCGGAACTTCCTCCGCTGGCAAAGTCACTTCCCAAGTCTCATTCGGATGTCCATAGAGGCACAAGTTCTCCTTATCTTAAAACAAGCAAACCAGTAAAACCTCGAACTCAATGTAACAACAAAAATTAACAGTAATCGTCACAGAAAACCATAACAACTACCACATCTAACTCAGTCATATCAAATTCAAATCTTAAGCCCAAATCAAAATCGTGAGTCACAGAAGAACAAACCCAAGTTAACCTTAACCTTTCCCAAATTTATCCGATTACGTATAGCAACAACACATTCACTGTTTAAGTGTTACACATACACAAACTAGGAACCCAAAACCAGCTTAAATCACTAACTGAATAATGATAATTAGGTTGTTAACCAATTTACAAATATTATAAACAAATAATAAATTTATATTTATTTATTCGTTTGTTATAAAACATGTGGATGGGACATGTCAAAGTTTGACTTTATTTTATTATATGTTTTTTTCGCTCAAATTCTGATAAAAGAAAAAAAAGTCAACTTGCTCAATTTACAGGGAGAAAAAAATTCCCAATTCGAAAATTAGTAAAGGAAAACAGTTTCGGAACGTAAAGTGGAGGACAAAAGCAAACAGAATTCAGATCCGCGGGTTCGCTGTACCTGGATCACAGAGTCCGTAGAATTCATCGACATCTGAGAGAAGAAAAAGCCCTAAAGTGTTAGGGCGATGACTGAAATTGGAAGGAGAAAAAGAGAAGTGTGAGAGAGAGAGGAAGGACCTTGAGAGAGAGCGCGAACGATGGCGGTTCTTCGGGCGGTGTAATCCTTGAAGATCTCTTCGACGGTGCGGGGAGTGGAAGCCATTTGCATGAAAGGAAGGGGCAATTGAGATCTGAAGGAAGGTTCTAGAAGGCGCGGCTTGGGTGCAGGGGCGAGACCATGGGAAGGGATCGTAGGGATCGCGGGTGCATGTGATGGTGTTAGGGACTGAGAGAAAGAGGCTGAAATTTGGAGAGGAAAATAATAAATAGAACAACACAGAGTGAAAGAGTGTATGCCTGCGTGTCTATGTGAATAACGCTACAATCAAATTATTTTTATTATACTTTATATTCAGTGATTACATTCTTTTAAACGGTAAATGAAAAATCAATGCGGAATATTGAAATTTTATCCCTTTTTAAAACATTTCTAAATTAATAATCTTAATAATTTATGTGAAATTATTATTAATTAAAAAGAATCTTCAATTGCAATGATTATAGAACACACAGAATTGTGATTTAAATAAATTATTAAAAGTGATAAAAAATCCATAAATATAAATAGATTTTGGATTTCATTACTTATTCTTCCTGGAACTGGATCCTTCCCTTGGTTAAGTGATAGTCAAATACCAATATCTTAATAAATCGAAAATTCAATTAAGAAGTTGATTTTTCTCTTGTACAATTTTTTATGCAACCTAATATATTTTAAGAACAAGTTTTATTGTATCAAGTTGATCATATATATTTTTCAAAAAATAATTATTGGAATGATTGTATACCGACAACAAATTCCTCTTTTTGATGAAATATTTAATATTACCATTATTTATTTATCTTAAATTGTATTTGGGAATATACACCATAATTGTATGATTTACGTGGTTTATATTTATATATATATATATATATATATATATAATATTAAAATTAACATATTATAGAAATAGTATCTCAGTAAGTGACATTCATACATCTTATAAACCTTAATTAGACTATACATAAAAAATTTTAAATTAAAAATTACCACGTTAAAATTTTCAGTTGGACGTGAATATAGATAAATGTGTTCCAATCTGTTTTACCAATACCTGGTTATAATATATAGATAATAAATTGTTTTAATTTTATAATGAGAAATTAGTAGATTTATTTATTTATTTTTGTCACCCTTAACTTTTTGGGCGGGATGCTTCCAAAGTTGATCTTTTCATCAACAGCAAATATCTGAATTTTCTTCCCCGAATTTTTTTCCCCTCTAACATTTTTTATTTTATTTACACATAATGGTTCACAGTTTGTGTTTAAAATTTGAGATGTCGGAAATCAAATTAGAAATCTTATTCTAAATAAGTCAGAAAATTAGTTAGAATTAGATTCTTTTAGTTTACTCCTATCCGAGCCGAAGAATAACATTAAATAAATATAATTTCTTTTATAATATACTTCTAATATATACATATTATTAAATACGATTATAATATATATTATAAATATATATATATAGAAATAATAAATTAATTAGAGTGTAATTTTCGAATCAATGATATTATTATGACCTAATTTGACAATTAATAATATTATTAACTAATTACCTTAATAAAGCACACATGCCTATAAATATGATGCATACTCACTTCCAGTGTCATATATTCTTCTATACTTATATTTTCTTATGTTTTTATTAATGACTCAAGCGTCGAATAATGTGTCGGAGAATCTTTTGTAGATAAATCTTTTGCAAGTGATTATTCTTTCAGTTTTATTCACAGATCAATGATATAGTTTCTCCATGTCACCTTGTAGGACCTATACGGTTTTCTGATAAGAACACCTGGTGCTCACCGTGAAGCTTGGTGAAACTCTTTTAATGCTCCTATGATGTATCAAATAAAAGACTAACTATAATGAATGAGATTATTGCACTATTTATTTTTGGCATTTGGGAATATCTTATGTGTTTTTTTGTTACTTGTATTATACGAGTACAACACAAAAACTAAGACAAAAACAAAAATAAAAATAAAATTACTTTTTTCTTAGTCTTGCAATAAATGGGTTTAATTTAAAAGAAATTATTTGTTACTCCAATTCCAACACGATTATCTGCATGATACTATGTTGGCTACCTTTGCTACAATTCCAACACGATTATGCTTAACTACATGTTGTTATACTCTATTATTATTTTTGTACAACATTATATATTACATACTTTATGTGTTATATTTTTTTTCTCTTAATCAATAAAGTCCTACCAACTAAGGTAGAAGTATAAATCCTATCAATTAAGGTAGAAGTTGATGACAAACACCAAGTCTTGGCCAAGTGCAAGCAAGAAGAGTGGGTTTCAATTATTGACTGGGCTCAAGCTCTTATCTTATGAGTCAACATTGTTTAAATATATTATAGTAGGTTTATTTTTGGGCCTTGTATTATGGGCCAAGTAGTATAAGTTTTCTTTGGACCATGTATTTGGGTCTTGTTGGGTTTTGAACCTAGAAGAAGATGGGCCTTATTTGGGCTTGGTGGTGAGACTCATAAAATTAGGGTTTTCTACCCTAATATGTGCTAGCTTGGAAAGCAAGCTAGGCTTAGCTTTCCTTTTAGCCACCTCATGGCATAGAAGGTGTGAATTACTTAGGTGGCAAGTCACACTTGTTGCATGTCTCATTTTGGCTCCAAAATTCAAATTCTATACTAGCTTTTCCCTCTCATTTTTGGAGATAACTTGCTCTCCTTTGGTCCTATAAATAGAAGAGCCTACCTTTTGTAAACTCATTCATGAAAAATAGTAGAGAAACTTTGTTGAGATGACTCCAGACTCCTCTCATTTTCTGAATCAACTTAGGCTAGAGTTCCCTTTAGTGTCTTCCTATAACCTTCTTCCTTGAGAGTTGGCCTAACCTCTCTTGAGAGACTCTCTTATCGCCTTCACTAAACCATTCTCCTCTCATTTACTCCATGCTTTCATGCCTCACTCTTCCACAACTCCATTCAAATCATGCATGTGCAATGGAAAAAGCTTGAAGATGCACTCATCATGTGGTATTTAGAGCCATGGTTGCTCACACTTCAAGAGATAAGTTCATTTTCTTCTACTTTCTTTTTTCATTATTCTGTGTTGTGTCATGTAAATATAGTACTTAGGAGTTAACTCAAGGTTGTCTCTCAGTGACCATTGTTTTCAATCAAAACTTTCCAGATGCAAACACAACACAAAAGATGGGGGAGGGTTGGCAGATTCACAATTTCAAAACAAAATTCAAAACATAGTTGCAGAGTTATAACACAATGATTAAAAGGGTTTTGATTCCCTGATTTAAATGTAATTCCATCTATCACATATTAAATACTCAGTTCAAATCACTCTCATGAACCTGCAATTAAACCACTAAGTGAAGATTAACACGACTTTATTATGCAATTAAGCCAAGCACACATCATTTAATCCAAGTTCATCCAAAAATAGCAAACAAAAAACATTAAGCATGATTCAAGCCTGTTTCAATGCAAGAACAAGCACCCTAACATTAAGCATACCCATAATTCGTATTCAACTATAAAGCACTGATTAAAATGATGAAGAGCAATTTAAACAGCAGAAAACATGAACAAAATCTCAAGATTTCATTACATTCTCATCAAAATTAGTTCTCCATTGGACTCGAGTTATACCACAAACCAAAATGAAAATGCATCATAAAAAGGGGGAAATTAAACTAGGACGTAAATAATCAAACCAGAATGTCAAACCATAACATGGGTATTGTCAAAAATGAACCAAAACGTCAAAATAGAGTAGTTGCCATCAATGGCTCTTCAAAGCTCCCTCTAAACATAAAAGAGAAGAAAGTAAAACATAAAAAAGAGGTTCTCGCCCCTAACACCCTAAGGAGCTCGTGGTCACATCACCACAAATGCACATATTTACCAAAATGTCACTTTGGTCCCAAAATGTTGGCCCAATCACTTAAATGACGTGGAAATGATGTGGAAATAACATGGAAATAATGTGGAAACTCTCTTCATCTTAAGATTAATATCCAAGCTCCCAAATTGCTTCACAAAAATATTTAAAACATAATTAGATACGAAAATTAGACCAATTAATGCCAAATTAATCAAAATTCAAAATAATGGCCTAATGAAGCCCAATAAATGAAAATGCACTAACAATAGACAATTAAGAACTAAACAACCATCAAGATGGGCATAAAAAGGCAATGGAATAAGGGAAAATAATGACTCATCACTTGGCTAAACAATCATCAAGAAGAGCATAGAAAGATAATGGAATAAAGGAAATAATGACTCATCACTTGGCCAATCAGATTCAAACAAAAGATAAATTTTCACAAGTATAAAATTGAATAGGTTTAATTATGCCTTTGGTCCCCATTTTGGAGTCAAAATCTCAAAATGGTACCCATATTTTTAAAAGTCTCAAAATAATCCCTTTTTTTGTTGAAACGTCTCACGTTTGCCCTTGCCGTTAACTCAACGTTGACACCATTAGAGGGAGTGCCACGTGTCAGTTCCTCGATTTTTTGAATTTTTTTATTAATTTTTTTTTGATTTTTTTTTTGATTTTTGATTTTTTTTTGAATTTTTTAAAAAAAATTAAAAAAAAATTGCCACGTGTCAAGCTGTCATCGTGCCACGTGGCAGTGACAGTGACACGTGTCAGTATTACGCCACGTGTCATTTCCTTAGTCTCAATTTGGTCCCTTTATTTTAATTTGTCTCAATTTAGTCCCAATTTTTGTAAAAAGGAGCAATTTTGTCCCTCTCCAAATTGAAATCAAATTTAATTTATGTATAAATGTACACAAATATTTCTATCAAAATTGATATTTCAAGTAAATATTTTTAACCAAATTAAGTTCATTTAATTAATATTTTACATTGAACTTTATTTAAAATAGTTTAAAAGTTGTTAATAGAAAATAATGTTCATAGAAAAAAATTCATAAATTACCTAGTTAATGTTACAATAAAACACATATAAATTTAAAATTTTAAAACAATTTTAAGTAAAGTTGAATGTGAAA
>Ga0214545_1003997_pt1 | contig 27832 bp, 12 predicted proteins | sample CNSS4metaG_FD_160064 | JGI IMG/M metagenome (GOLD analysis project Ga0214545, IMG submission 160064) | Root nodule microbial communities from cowpea collected in UCLA plant growth center, Los Angeles, California, USA - CNSS4 | ecosystem: Host-associated > Plants > Roots > Nodule | place: USA... | reverse complement strand
GTGTGTGTGTGTGTGTGTGTGTGTGTGTGTGTGTGTGTGTGTGTGTGTGTGTGTGTGTGTGTGTGTGTGTGTGTGTGTGTGTGTGTGTGTGTGTGTGAGACTTTTATTAGGTTTTATCTTTTCGATATGTTGAAATTTAAGATGTAGAGAAAATAATCATAGCTTCTACTATTTCGCTTAGTCACAAAGAAGGACAAAGAATAAAATTTAAATACAAAGTGTCAGTTACATTAAATGTTTAAAAACTTTCTATAGAAATTCCAAGATGGAGATAAACTAAATCTAACCAAAATCCAAAGAAATTGAATGAAAAAGTGTATTTATACATGTATGTATAGATTAAGATGCTTATAAATAGCATTGGTTCAAACGGCTAAAGGAAAAAAAAAAAATAGAGAAGAAGACATAGAGAGTGAAACAAAGTAATGTAGTGAAGTGAAAAATAAAAATAGAGAAGACATAATTAACAAGAAAAGAGCCTGACAATGCGAGAGTATAAAGAAGGAAAACGTACACTTATCCCTTACAATCTCTAAAGTATGAGAAATGAGATATTTACCATGGTATATCTTTCTTGTACTTATTTTTACTAATGAGTGAGATGTCTCTAATCCGATCTTATTTCTTCTCTTATTTATTTCATGCTATTTTTATTAAATGGAGTACTTTAATTTTATTTTTTTTTGTTAATATTTATGAGGCTTAAATTTAATATATGTATATATGTATATTTGTAATATGGAAAATATATATACTGGAGTTATATATTATTATTTATGATAATTTAATTTATATATATATATTAAAAAAAATCTAAACTAAATAATGCTTTTACTTATAACTAAATACGTAAACATGTAACTATAATATTTTAAATGAACTTGTATATATTTACACGGAACATTTTTTTTATTATTATAATTAAGAATAGTTATTATATATATATATATATGATATATATTTATTGATTTATTATTCTTATCTATTTCACTTTAATTTATGTGTATGAATTTTCACATCAATTCTATCGGATTATCTACTATCTGTTATATTCCCTCAAGTTAAATTAATTTGTAGTGGAGACATTATCTTAAGGATTTAAATGAATAAAATGTTATTCAAGAAAAGATTGTATGAATTTTTTTTATAATCTCATCATTAATGGCCGCTTCTGATATGCTTGATTCGATTTTCATCGACATCATGGCGGTCTTCTCGGGAAATACATGACAAACAAATGCATGAATAATTCTATGTCATTTTGGAAAATTCTATTACCCTCTTTAATCCAAGTGAATCTCATCCATAACCCCTTTCCTCCAAATACTTGAAGACTAATATATGAGAAAAAATTGTAAATAAATAATATTTTTTTCCTTTCCTAATGTAGAAAGTATAATATGTACCAAATGATATAAATAAAAAATATATAAAATATTATAATATATATATATATATATATATTTATATGGGTATTTGAAATACGTTATATATTATCGTGGAATCATGTGTCAAAATTTATAAGAAAATAATATTAATAATAATCATTAACCATGACATAATAATAATAATAATAATAATAATAATAATAATAATAATAATAATATAAACAGTGAAAAAATATCTTTTAAATAATCACAGAACCAAAAAACCGTAAGGACATGTAACTTAAGATATTAATATAGGATGAAGGACTTTTAAGTATTTTGAGGATTCATGAAGTTCATCTTTAGAACAAAGATCACAAATGTGTTCAAATTCAACAAAAACAGATGCATATAAAATTGGAGATTCAAGCAAACAAGAGAAGAAAAAAATAATTGTTGTCCTAAATTAAAGGGAAAGATGTCCTACTTCAATAAGAAGAAGAAGAAATAGTTTATTAATGATATTAGAAAATATTCCAACAATAGATAAATCAACTTAGAAAAAGAAAGCAAATTTGTATCCTATGAGATACATAGAAAGTGAGACTTAGATAACAATTTTCTTGAAATATCATTCTTCTTCCTTCTTTATTTCCCTTCTCTTTGCTTTTCATCTTCATGTTAAAAAAAAAGGAAAATTAAACTTACCTTCCTTTAAATTACATACACTCCCCGTCTACATTACAACAAATATTCACTTACCTCATTTATATTTTTAATAAAATGATTATGAATCAAATAAACTTATATTTATGTATATTGTCTAAATTTGTTTCAATATTAATAAAGAATACTCGTATAGATAAGATGTGAGTATAATTATGAATAATACCTACATTTTTAAATAAGTACAAATATGATGATGAATATGTACATATTTTTCGTACTCTTATCCTCATAATTTTAAATTAGTAAAATATTATTATTATTTATTTGATATTCTATTTTATTTTTTGCAATTATACTTTCTTTTCATATGAAAATAAGAATAATATTTGTTTATTACTATATTATTATACAATTTTAATCCAGGTTTATTTAAATAAAATAAAAGTTATAATTTTTACTTTATTAATATTATAAAGGAGGTGAATGTATATTTTAAAATAAGGATTTGATATTTTATTTAGTATTGGAATGAGCTTTCATCTACTTGGTCAGAAACTAATTTTGGTTGCAATAGCGTGGTTGATGTTGATTGTATGAGTATTCACACAAGGAGACTCAACTACGAATATTTTGACTAAATGGATTGATATTATCACATTTAATAATAACTCTGATGAAAATAATTTTATGATTAAATTATTCAATTATTTCATAAAAACTCCTTAACTTTTATAATTAAAAGTTTCAATTCCATTTTTTATAATTTAATTTTTTAAATCACATCATCAAATCAAATGAATTAAACTAATAACGAGTACATCAATAAATAATGTTCAGAACTACAGAATCAAAATTTACAGTTATATGTTATGCTTCGTTTAGCTTTTATTACTTTTATTTAATATATTGGATGTTATGCATACTTTTATAACTCCTTTTATTTATTATATTGAACTTATTATTATATTAGCCATTTAAATTTAGTTATTATATTATATGATACACTAATGCTTATTTAAAAATACAAACAATAGGAGATGCCAAATTTGAGTTGGACCCAATCTTTCCACCCTTATTTTATTACAACACTTAGATTCTACCTTGATGTTCTCAAGAAAGAAATACAAATAATGAAAATAAAGTATAAAAAAGTTTAAAACAAAGTCCAAACTAAAAACAAATAAAAAATCTGGCAACTCACCATAAACATTAAAAAATATATTAAAATACTTTCTTACTTTCTTTTACTTTTATCAACCATAAACATTAAAAACCAAAATTAAAACTCACCAAATTTTCAAGGACTATCAAACATTTTAAACCTGTTATGTTACTGTTCTTTTATCATGCAACTCTGTTTTCTTTATCAATCATCATGTCCAGATAATACAAGACAGAAAAAGGCAGAAATTTGAATATAGAAAACCTGTATTATGACCAAAATGAAGGGCTGTTGAGGTGAATAGTATATATGAGCAACCAAAAATTGAACAAAATAAAACAATGGATGGACACAACATCATGTTATACTGCATAATCAACACCTTTTGTATCTCAAACAAACTATGTGGAACAGCATCCACTTTTTTTAACAGCTGAGACATCATCTTTGATTCCAACAACAATGGTTTCCCCTTTGGGCAAGGATGTTGAATGAGAGCCATCCACTGTGTCAAGGGTTTTCCTACTCACAACATTGTATATCTGAGTCAGCACTTCTACGAAAGCACTGTCCACATTCAAGGACTCAAGCGCAGAGGTTTCCATGAAGAATATCTTCTCTTTTTCTGCAAATTCTTTGGCTTCTTCAGTAGACACTGCACGCAAATGTCGAAGATCTGCTTTGTTTCCCACCAACATCACCACAACATAGGCTTCTGTGTGATCCCGAAGCTCCTTCAACCATCTCTCCACGTTCTCAAACGTCACGTGTCGAGTTACATCGTACACAACCAAAGCACCAACTGCTCCTCGGTAATATGCACTTGTAATAGCACGATATCTGTGGTAAGGTAAACAGAAAAAGAAGTTCAGTTTTCATTCACCTCTCAGAAATCATAGTTGGTATGCATTTAGGAATTACTAAGACTTATAACTATAGGGTTCAGGAAAAGAAAAAGGCATTGCAAGTTTATCAGTATAAGACTTTAGTACAATGTGTTGACCAAGATTCAATTGCAGTATTCTTTTGGCAGATGAAAATAAACCAAAGAATGTTTTGTTAAATCGCACTTCATGATAGTAAGAATCACTTAATTATGTATTTGATCAAATTGGAACAGGATCGAGCTTCTAAATAAGATTTATCAAAATTTGGTATGACCTTAGGACTGACTTAGTAATATTTAACTGGTCAATGACAGAGAACTCTGCATCTCTTCATTTCAACATAGATTTTATTTACAAAGATTAACAACACGTGGAAATCAAATCACTTGTCTCCTTTTCATTGAGAAAATACTGTCATTCTGGACTTTTGCAGAGTATTTTGCACGCATTCACCCATCTGGCAATTTTAGAATTGTTGGATCAAGATCGGATGCTTAATATTTCATCAAGATAAATCAGCATTGTAATACATGTTAGAAATGTGAGTTGTGAATACGAGCAAATTTGTCTCCACCCATTCCGGAGAAAAGGTGTTATTTTTGAATTGAAAAGGTAAAGAAAGAGGCACGTGATCCCAATCCAAATCTACGCATGTTTCCTAGATAGAACAACTACACAGATCCTGTCCGACAAAGAAACCTGACAAATTGAACAAACTATTACTTTTTTGATGTCTTGAAAACCTTCCCTAGCCAACCAGCAACCGTATATTACAGAACACAGTGAAATCAGGCATCAGTTCTTCGATCAGTGACCTGATCATGAGGATAGTGAAATCAGGCATCAGTTCTTCGATCAGTGACCTGATCATGAGGATCAAAATCAAGAACCCCACAAAGATCCGACGATTCAAATGCAAAACTAAGAGAACCCAAGAAGGTTAAATTAAAGCAAGAATGACATGCATATGGAGAAAGCGAAAAAGGTGAGACCTTTCTTGACCGGCGGTGTCCCAGATTTGTGCCTTGACGAGTTTGCTATCGACGGGGACGCTGCGGGTGGCGAATTCGACGCCGATTGTGGATTTGGTCTCCAAGCTGAACTCGTTTCGCGTGAATCGGGACAAGAGGTTGGACTTTCCAACGGCAGAATCACCGATGAGGACGAGCTTGAACAAGTAGTCATAGTCTTCGTCGGCACCCATTGAGTTTGGGTGAAGGAAAAGCAATGGATGGTGAAAGAAAGGAAATTGGGTTGAGAGAGTAAATGGGTGAGTTTATTATATGTTGCAAATTGCTAAACATTGTGGTTATAGCAGACACGGATGGAGAGAGAGAGAGAGAGAGAGAGAGAGAGAGAGAGAGAGAGAGAGAGAGAGAGGTGTATGTGTAGCGTGTACGAGGAAGGAAGGTAGGCTTTGGCTGTTGGAGGGAGAAGTATTCAAAATGACTCTTCTCCTACTTTCCTACGTTTTTCTTCAATATTATAATAATATAATTATTATTATTATTACCTTTCACCATATTATTTTTGTTGCTAAATATTTTACTTAAATTAAAGAAATAGACTGTTTTATTTTTATCAGTAACGAAAGAAATGGACTGTATGAAAACATTTAATTCATTAATTCATCTGTAAAATTTCTATTATAAGATTATTATTAGACTATCTATTTGTCAATTTTTTTCTATGAATACTTGCAAATAGCGTTAATGTTAGTTTAGATAATATTGTTAAAGTGTGTTTAAAATTCAGAGTTCAGTTATGATTTTACTTTTAAAAACATAATATATTTAAATTATCTTTAACTTAAAGTTTCTAAATAATGTAAGATTATTGAGTATATATAACAATAGTTTTTGAAAAATAAGTAACATTAATTTACGTCCTTGTATAATACACAAGTTACTTAATTATGTTTTTTTTTTTAATTAATGGAGAATAGAATTTTCTTTCCTGGATGAAAAGATTGTTGTTCTTTGTTGCTTCTTCATATCATGAAGGCTCGTACCATTAAATGGTTGGCTGACTCCCAAATCCTATTACATATAGTTTTATATTAATATGTATAATTTTAAAATTAATATAAAATACTATAATTAAAAAAAGTAATTATAAATTCCGTAGTGTGTTGTTTGAAGGATATAAGTATTTAATGGAGATATAATAGAGATATAAATTGCAATTTACATTTTGAACATTTACAAGATATAATGACAATTGAATAGTTTAGCATGTAAAAATAAAAATTCCCTCAAATCATAATTCTAGAAGTATTAATTAAGAGATAAAAAGTATTCACGTGATTAAACATGTTTTTAATGTCAATACAAACTAGAGGTACTAATTAAGAAATAGAAAAAAATTATATAATTAAATATAACTTTAGTATATAATAATAATAATAATAATAATAATAATAATATTATTATTATAATTGAACCAATGGACAAACTCACAAACCTCTACTTTGAGATTGTCCTGACATTACGTTTTAGTGGACTAGATAGAGGTTATAAACAGACCAATGTAACCATTCTTTTAGTCTCTATATCATTTACTAAAAAATTTAAAAATTAAAAATAATTATTTCACTTACCTTTTTGTTTATGATGCATGATACTTCAACTTGAGTTACGTATTTATGTGTGACATGTATCGTGTTCAATACTTTATCAATATTTATCAATGAAGTATCTAATTTATAAAATCGTATTACACTACAAGAAAAAGTTTTGAATAGTAACCAATTTTAGTGATAAAAAATAATTAGTCACTGTACAATAACTAAATTGACAACTAAAATAGTTTCAAAAAATTATAATTGGTCTTTAAATTGATAATTAAAATAATTTCAATTACGAATTGGTTTCTAAATTGGTCACTAACATTAGATATCAGGTTTTGCTATCAAAATAATTTGTCTCTATTAAAAAAATTTAGATTCACACAATAACAATTATATAATTATTATACTTTTAAAAAAATTATTGTACACTTTTTAATATTTATATATAACATATCTATCACGTATCATATCATATTATTTTAAACATGAACATATCAATATATCAGATACGTGTCGTATTTGATACACATATCGTATTTGTGCATCATATCTTTTTGTAAATATCAGATTATTTGAAAGTATAATTAATCTTTTGACTCTAATTTTAAGGTTAAAAAATAGACGAATTAAAGTTGATGCTTGAAAAGAAAATACTAATATGACCCTTTAAGGTCATGAATTCAATTAATTATTCACCTGTCATTGTAATTTTTTATTTTTTTTAAACCAGTCTCACTAAAATGCTAATAAATAACAACATTTAGAAGTTAGAGTGCATTAAATTATTAAGTCTAAGAATATAATTAATTAATTATATTGATTGAAAAGACCAGGGGAGAGTTCTCGAAAGTTCAAGGCACATAAATAATTACTTTTTATTAATTAATATAGTATATACAAATTGATAAATATGTATGGAATAAGGACATGCCTCTCAATTTTTCATCTTCGAAGTAGCTTTAGTTAAACAATTTCATAAATAGTTTTAAGAGAGAAGGATAAAATAATTTTTTTTCTTAAACTAAAATTAATTTACATATTTAGATTAGTTAATAAGTTTAAACTAATGTAATAGTTATTAATCACTTCCGCAATTGCTAATATTTTTTTATTTCTCCTAAAATACTGAGATAATTATTAATTTACTATCTCATACTTCTGATCAGGTCAATAACTAGTCCAAGTTTTAAAATACTGTTATTTTTTTAAAATATAATGATTTAAATTTATATGTATATCGATTTTTACTTCTTTTAGTCCAATTTCATGAATTTCACTAGTTCAAAAAATTATCCCACTCATTAAAGTTAATATTTTCACTTCATGTTAAAACTGAAAAAAAATATCCGCTTTAATGATAATAGATTCGATATGATTTATAAAATTTTGTTATTCTGTTTAGTAACACAATTATACATAATTTTTAACTGTCACCAAAAGAAGAACTAAATGAAAAATAAAAATATTATTTTAATACTACATGAAGATACTTTTTTCGGTAAATATATAAAGCTTCTCAACATTTTGTTACGCGTAAAAGGAGAAACTTCACCCATCTGACCGTATAATATTACTAATATACTTTTCTTTCATGAATTGGTCGTAACTTTTGAATTCCAAATACTACTATTCTACGGTGTTGATTCATCATAAAATATTCACCATTTTCATTTCACATTCATGACGAAAAAGAAAGCTTAGCTAAGCCATTGTTGTGTCACAAAAAACTGCTTCCAAGTTGAAATCCAAGTTCGTCACAATCACTTTTCCGCAACGTTGATCCAGCCAGAGAGAACAACATTTATCTGCTTATTCTTTTGGTTTACACCAATGATATTTATCAGAGACTGATTCTTTAAGACGTAAAAGTTATTATAATATTTTTTATCTTTTTCGCTAAATCATTTTTTATTTAAGTGGATGAAAATATATTTTAATATGTTTAAATAATTTAATTACGTACCAACATATTCAATAGTACTTATGTGATCCGCTAAGTAATCCAAAATATATATGTTAATAAAATAAAATTATTAAATACAATCAATTTAAAAACCCCAAAAATCATCGCGCCAGGTAGGGGTCGAACCTAAGACTTTCTGCTTAGGAAACAGACGCTCTATCCACTGAGCTACAGGCGCTTGTACGTTATGCTTCTCGTTCAAGAAAAATATATATTTTATTATGTAAAATAAATGAGAAATACGGGAAAATGAAAAATAATGATGCAGTTTTAAAATATATTTCACCACTCATTCTGCATATGTCAACATTTAAAAAATTAGTAGCTTAGAGCACTTAAGATTTGCCTTTCATAGATATTTTGTAAAAGAGTTAGTTTTTTTATGTGATACATTAAGTGAGACATCATTTGATATTTTAATCTCAATTTGATTTCACAAAGTGACAACAAATTTGTTAGTTGACATCATCCATAAAAAAATTAAGCGGAAGATAGATAAATCTATATAGATATTCTAATGTCAATATTTTATGAATAAACTAGAAAGTTACCTATATGCCTTCAAAGACATTAAAGACGGTTTAATTCGTAATACACAAAAATTATAAATAATAATAAATTAAATAATAATTTAAAATTTTGAGGGGCATACTTGTAATTTAATTTTGTGATATGAATATTGTATCTCACAATAGAATGATAGAACATAAAATAATGATGATAATGTTGATAAAATAAAAGTTGGATTGTTTTCAAGTTGGTGTGCATGTATTATTCTCTTGCATTTTGATGTGTTGTGAAATAAGTTGGTGATTGAGGTTGCTTTTTGTGGGGAACAAGAATGATGAAGATGGGAGAAGTAATAGACATTTGAGTACCTAAATAAGTAAGCTTTTGATGATGAATTAATGTAGGATGTAGAAGACTCCAATGCCAACCAGACCAAAGTAGACTTTTCTTGCACCTGGTCCTCCCTCAATATAGATAACTGAATAACTAAGAAGGAACAATCACAGCAATAACTTCACATGATGTTATTGCTTTTTATGTGAATTCAGACTTGAAAATCAACAATGATTCTACCTGCTAAACTTTTTGGTCCCAGTTAAACATAAATGACAAAGCTAGTACAAAACTATGCTTATTGCAGCTAGTACAAAACTATGTTTGTTGCAGCTCGTGAAGGACTTGATTAACAATTAACGACAAACGTGTCATTGCAACTACCCAGTTTCACAAATATACTAAAAGAATACGGTTCAACAGTCTAATTTGACTAAATAAAGTAAAAGAGATATTTGCTCATTCAAACCACCATTTGGATTTTATCACCAGTTTAAAAATCCACAATTGATTCGGGTAAGAACAGTCATGATAGAAAGTTTAACCATAAGTTAGAAGAGAGAACAGTGTTAAGAAAAACAAACAAGTTGAGCGACACAGAAGTGATGATTAATGCTATTATTATACTCCTCTCATCACAAAATTTATCTTTAAATGAGTACAATTTTGTATATGTAGAGTGCATTGGAACATCATTTGGATCCACCAACAAGAAAATATATGAGAAAATGGAAAGAGGGTAGAGTGTGGAATACATATGTTTCAAAAGGTCAATGCAGAAAGAGAAGAAAGGAAAACTTAAGAGAAGGTTACACGAATGTTACAGATGCAAATCAAACATGTATTCCAATTAAAGGAAAACGCAGGATCTGTTCTTCTTTCGTTTTTTCTTCGGCTTTGGTGGCTGCAAAACAACCTTGATTGCAGCATCAAACACAGCCTTCACATTCTGAAATATTGCAGCATAGACATCAAATCAGGCTAAAATTATGTACTTTCAAGCATGTTGCACAAGTTGATAGATTATTAATTAACTTTAATAATGTCATACACTATCAGACAAATGATGCTGTGTATTGTTTACCAAATTCAATGTCTCGGAGAAAGCTATTTCACAAACAAATTTTAAAAAACAAAAATAATTCACAAGAGTGGTCTGACATCTGCAGCAAAATGACTAAAGTGCTATGGTTACTATACAGTTGCGTTAAAAAAATGTCTGCACTGTATATATATACATTTTATTATTGATAGAGACTTTTTTAGGTTAAATGATCTATTAAAAAGAAGTTGTTACTATTTTGTTTGTGGAACCACTTTTCTACCGTTTAAGCCTATACATATATATGTTAAAACCTAGTTTTATCTCCATTAGTTACATAGTGCATGTTGATAACTAGATATTTGTCCCTGGTTAGATGGTGCAAAAGTGGCAAAAATAATTGCTGTGTGTGGACAAATTGGTCTTGTATAACCTAATGTGGTTAATATTGAAACTATAATTGGTACATGTTCTGCTATAACAATCTCCCTAGTATAACTTAATCGATTACCCCATAAGTTAAACAACTTGGTACAATTTCATATTGAATCTCCAATAGGACCCTTTTAATGCAATTTGCTTAGAATGTATCTAAAATTTTGTCTATCTATAAGCACTGAAAAATCAGAACCTGCTGAGTCTTTGAGCTGCATTCTATGTACACAGCAGCACCGATCGCCTTCTTCAGCTCTTCTCCCTGCTAAACATTTACAGCATTCAGGTGCACTGAAAACAAAACCAGAAAAAAAAAAGAAACAAAAATTCTGTGCCACAGACAAGAAAATGGTCTTTGTTAGAACATAGAACTTGAGTGACTTGCCTGGACAGTAGTTATAGGTGTGGCTGCAGGATGATCAATCAAATACTGCCTGTCTTCCCTCAAGTCTGCAGTAAAATTATAAGATCACCTTAACTAACAGATGATTGCACAGATGAAAGCTTAAATAATACCAAAATATGAATTAATTTTCATAGTATTTATTAGCTGATACCAAGTTTGGTTCCCACAAGTACAATTGGCACAGTTGGGGCATAATGTCTCAGCTCAGGAATCCACTGCATAAAATGGGCCTAGTGTCAGATTCTATTGGCAAGAATTATACCATATCACAGTTCAGACACACATGTGAGATGTTATGTGTCTTTGTGTAATATCAGTATGTGTGAATGTGTCATCACAGAGGGAGAAATAAGAGGCTTGCAGAAGAAGAACCTTCTTAGAGATATTTTCATAGCTGGCTCTACTGAGGAGGGAAAATGCCAGCAAAAAAACATCAGCTCCTCTATAGCTCAAAGGCCTAAGCCTGTTGTAGTCCTCCTGTCCTGAATTTATGAAGCTACAATAAATGAGTAAGGGATGGAAAAACAGTAGCTATATCAGGAATTAAGAAGTTTAATCTCAACAATATCTAGTTTTAGTGAACAAAACCTTCTTTTCACCACTCTGCACATTAATACAGTACAAGTATACAACTGCTTAGTGATGTAGTAACTAGCAGTTTTGTTACATACCAGCAGTGTCCCATAATCCCAGATTAATTGTGCTTCCATCAACCACCACATTTGCACTGAAGTTGTCAAAAACTGTAGGCACATAGTCCTGGTTTTTTTTTTTGGCAGAAAGAAAAAAGTGAACTTTTTTATTGACTAAGCACAGCACATTGAAACAGCTAAAAATCATGCATTGCATACCGTGGGAAAGGTGTTGCTGGTGTAAGAGATGAGCATACAGGTCTTTCCCACAGCTCCATCTCCCACAGTAACACACTTGATGAATCTTGCAGTACTCATTTTCAAGTTCCTGTGGTTTCCTCACCTCACATCACATCTTTAGCATTCTGTTGCTGTCATGATTTTCAGCTCCTGAGCTTCTTTCAGTTGAAGAATTGGAAATAAAAATGAAACAATGAAGAGAAGAAGCTTGATGGTTGGAAAGAGGGGTGAGAAGGTCAGAAGGGTCAATTTGAATTTTGAAAAGAAATGGAGGGGATGATCAGCATTTAATAAGCTAAGTCCCTCAGCACCAACTTTAGTGACCCTCTTTTATCTTGTCCATTATTGCATTTGGCTTTCTGTTTCTTTAAGGGGAAGGCCAGAGCAGCAAAAAGAGTTGTTTGGTGCAGTAGTGGTGTTTGTTGGTTAAGTATTGTACAAGGGAGAGAGAGAATAATTAGTATTTAGAACATAAGCATTCATTATCAACATTACGTTAGTCTGAATGGAATGCACTCATGTTTTCCAAGATAAAAAAACGTACTTACAATAAAAAAACTTCATTAAAAGTTGTTGGTCATGTTTTGGACACATGAATAGTTAATAAAGCTGATAAATATTTTATTGTGAAGAACAAAAAAACATAGCCACTGCTGGGGTAATGGCTACACCAGAACTAACTAATGCTCCAAATGAGAATCATTAATTACAATTGGTGAAAAAGAAAGTAGATGGTAAAAACTGAAAGTGGAAGTGGGTGGATGAGTTTGACACTATAGTTCATGGAAAAAATTATTGATTTTCCAAGTCACCTTGACACTGATCAAATGATGAATCAACGTTCTGTTCTTGGCTGTGGTGGATCTTTCCACATCTTTATTGGGTGGTTAGTGTTATTGAAGACCCACCAACGTGTTCTTATTTTCATCAGCAAAGCAAACTTTTTGACTTTTAATAATTCTATGTATGCATTAGTAATATGTAACTCAGCACAGTATAATTGAGCACCAACTGTGATTTCATTCATCTGTAAGCAACTGTGATTTTTCTTTTCTTTTGCAAAATAAAAGAGAAGGATTCCTATCACTGCTAAGACATAAAATCAGAAGGATTTTTGCTCTTCTGGTTCATTTTCACTTGAAGTTAGCTTTAACATGTTGAATGCATCATCATGTTAATAGAGAGTTTCCTTAATCTAGACAACAGCTCCAATAACCAGGGCTTAACATGATGATTTAGTATGAAAAAAGCTTAGTTCAACCCTCTTTTTGCAAGGTAGCTACATTACTTTTTAATGTATCTCATGCCATAATAAAAAGGGACAAATCATGTCCCAGCTGAAAATTTAAGCTTTCAATCTGCGAAGCAATATTTGGAATCATTAGTCTGTAAACCGTTATACAGAGTTCTTATTAGATTCAAATATAGTAGAGTTTTGGCGGTATAATAAAGGAAAATTATATATTAACAACTGATTCTTACTACCTGACGTGACAATGATTTTTTAATTTTTAATGTTTTTTTTTCACAATTCCACTTTGGATGTTTGAGTGGAGACAAAAAGGGAGGTTGATGGAGTGACAGAAGTAAGAGAAGTAAGGAGAAGTAAGGAGAGAGAGCGGAGTGGAAGTGGTGAGAGAAGTAGAGAGCAGTTTATGGTTTTTCCTTCTCCCTAAGTTTTTTCTTCCTCCTTCCTCCAAGTTTTTTCTTCCTCCATTTTCGAAGTTTATTGTTCGTCACCCCTCTAATTTTCTTCTACCTCTATGCCCTTAGTTTTCTTCTTCTTTCATTCTCCAAGTTTGTTGTTCTTTCGTTTTAGAAGATATTTTTGGATTGGGTTCGTCATTTTCCTTTTGGAGCAAGTTTTCAGTTTACCTACTGCAACAAATTTTTTGTATTCATTGATGTTTGTGGAAAGCAGGCATTTTTGTTTTGGTTTTTGGTTAATATATGATAAAGTTTGGATTTTTTTTTTTAAACAGTGTTGTTCAAGAGCGGATTGATGAGGCAGGATTGGTGTTTTTCGTTCTGTTGTAGTCTACATTGGTGAAGAAGTAAGCAAAGTCATTGTTGAAGCCAACCCATTGGTGGGTGGTGTGGTAATGAAAACAGATTTTACGTAATATAAAATGTTTATTTATGGTTGCAGGCAGAGCTGCAACAATTTAGGCAATACTACATTTGTGATTGGGTTCTGGATCCACAAAATATTCATCGCGACGCTGTTCTTTTCGCCATTCAGTACAACACATTTGAATTCCCAACCCTTGATACATTTAGAACATCAGATGTTGTAAATGACACGCTGTTTTTTAATAATTAAGTTCATTAATTACTGTGGACCTAAATTTTGGTTCACAAAAAAGTATAGGTTCGCACTTATGATAACACAATTTTGCACTTAAACTAAGTTTTTCATATCCAATAAATTAAAAACAATTTGCAAAATTTATAAACATTATTTCTTATCAAATGGTGTGAGTTAACTTTATTAATGAAGTGTATAATTTACTCACGCCACCAAACGGGATACTTATCATCCAAGCCAACAAGTGAAAACATTTTGTTCAAATCATATAATGCAGGTTAGTAGAATGAGACTCCTGGGTTGGCACTTAAATTCTTGATCTCTTGTCACACCACCACCTATTGAAATGGGTTCATGTTATACCAACTCACTTCATCCACGAATAAAACATGTTAAATTCTCAAAATTTAAGGGCTACTAGTTTTATGTGGGTGAGAGAAAATAATGTTTCGCAGAAAATTACAGGTTCGCACTTACGATAATACAACTTTGCACTTAAATTGGAAGTTTTTCATATCCAATAAATTAAAAACAATCTGCAAAATTTATAAACATTATTTCTTATCAATTGGTGTGAGTTAACTTTATTAATGAAGTGTATAATTTACTCACGCCATCAAACGGGATACTTATCATCCAAGCCAACAAGTGAAAACATTTTGTTCAAATCATATAACACAGGATAGCAGAAAGGGACTCCTGGGTTGGCACTTAAATTTTGGATCAATTGTCACACCACCACCTATTGAAATGGGTTCATATTATACCAACCCACCTCATCCACGAACCAAACATGTTAAATTCTCAAAATTTAAGGGCTACTACTTTTATATGGGTGAGGGAAAATAATGTTTCGCAAAAAAATATAGGTTCGCACTTACGATAACACAATTTTGCACTTAAACTGGAAGTTTTTCATATCCAATAAATTAAAAACAATTTGCAAAATTTATAAACATTATGTCTTATCAATTGGTGTGAGTTAACTTTATTAATGAAGTGTATAATTTACTCACACCACCAAACGAGATACTTATCATCCAAGCCAACAAGTGGAAACATTTTTTTCAAATCATATAACGCAGGTTAGCAGAAGGGGACTCCTGGGTTGACACTTAAATCCTGGATCACTTGTCACACCACCACCTACGATAATACAGGTTCGCACTTACGATAACACAATTTTGCACTTAAACTGAAAGTTTTTCATATCCAATAAATTAAAAACAATCTGCAAAATTTATAAACATTATTTCTTATCAATTGGTGTGAGTTAACTTTATTAATGAAGTGTATAATTTACTCACGCCATCAAACGGGATACTTATCATCCAAGCCAACAAGTGAAAACATTTTGTTCAAATCATATAACACAGGATAGCAGAAAGGGACTCCTGGGTTGGCACTTAAATTTTGGATCAATTGTCACACCACCACCTATTGAAATGGGTTCATATTATACCAACCCACCTCATCCACGAACCAAACATGTTAAATTCTCAAAATTTAAGGGCTACTACTTTTATATGGGTGAGGGAAAATAATGTTTCGCAAAAAAATATAGGTTCGCACTTACGATAACACAATTTTGCACTTAAACTGGAAGTTTTTCATATCCAATAAATTAAAAACAATTTGCAAAATTTATAAACATTATGTCTTATCAATTGGTGTGAGTTAACTTTATTAATGAAGTGTATAATTTACTCACACCACCAAACGAGATACTTATCATCCAAGCCAACAAGTGGAAACATTTTTTTCAAATCATATAACGCAGGTTAGCAGAAGGGGACTCCTGAGTTGACACTTAAATCCTGGATCACTTGTCACACCACCACCTATTGAAATGGGTTCATGTTATATCAACTCACCTCATCCACGAACCAAACGTGTTAAATTCTTAAAATTTAAGGGCTACTACTTTTATATGGGTGAGGGAAAACAATGTAATGCATAAAAGTTTAGTTTTGCACTTACAGTAACACAACTTTGCACTTAAGCTGAAGGTTTTTCATATTCAATAACTTTAAAACAATTTGCAAAATTTATCGTTAAAACTTCCTCTAACGTCACTTAATTAAGAAACTTTATAAATTATTGATGCCACCAAGGGGTCTGTCCAGAAGGATACTTATAATCAAACTCAACCAGGGAAAAGGTTTTGTTCAAATCATTCAGCGTAGGTTAGCAGAACCTAACTCATTGCTTTGCACTTACATTTGGGATAACGACCGACAAAACCATTTCTTTAAATAGGTACACCTTATTCCAACACACTTCAACCATGATGCAGACATGTTAAATTCTAAAAACGTAATGGCTAATACGCAAACCACAGTGAGGGATAACAAAGTTATGCAAAAAAATTCAGGTTCGCACTTACGAAGCCCCTGCTTCACACATAAACTGGAAATTTTTAATAATCCATATTAAATTTATGGGCATAATTTCAATAACTGAAGCAAAGTTTAACATTTATTCGCTCTTGGGTTTCAACAAATATTGCAAAACAGTTGAACATCCATCAAAAGCTGTTAATATTTAAATTGCATGGCCTATACAGTAATTAATGAACTTAATGATTAAAAAACAGTGTGTCATTTACAACATCTGATGTTCTAAATGTATCAATCTAGTGTTGGGAATTCAAATGTGTTGTACTGAATGGCGAAAAGAACAGCGTTGCGGTGAATATTTTGTGGATCCAGACCCCAATCACAAATGTAGTATTGCCTAAATTTTTGCAGCTCCACCTGCAACCATAAATAAACATTTTATATTACGTAAAGTCTGTTTTCGTTACTACACCACCCACCAATGGGTTGGCTTCAACAATGACTTTGCTTACCTCTTCACCAATGTAGACCACGACAGAACGAAAAACACCAATCATGCCTCATCAATCCGCTCTTGAACAACATTGTTTTAAAAAAAAATCCAAACTTTATCACATATTAACCAAAAACAGAAACAAAAATGCCTCATTTCCACAAACATCAACGAATACAAAAAATTTGTTGTAGTGGGTAAACTCAAAACTTTTTCTGCTCCACCAAAAGGGAAATGACGAACCTAGTCCGGAAATATCTTCAAAAACGGAGGAACAACAAACTTGGAGAATGAAGGAAGAAGAAAACTACGAGCATGGAGGAAGAAGAAAATTAGAGGGGTGACGAACAATAGACTTCGAAGATGGAGGAAGAAAAAACTTGGGGGAAGGAGAAACCACACACTACTCTCCACTTCTCTCACCACTTCCACTTCGTTCTCTCTCCTTGCTTCTCTCACTTCTATCACTCCATCAACCTCCCTTTCTCTCTTTACTCAAGTATCTAACGTGGAATTGTGAAAAAAATAATAATGAAAAATCACTCTTATGTCAGATAGTGAGAGAAGTTGTTAAAAATCAGTTGTTAATATATCATTTTCCTATAATAACTGTTATACAGTTATAGAAATAAAAAACCCTAGAATAAGGAAAACAAAAAAATATACTCATGAATTTGTCTTTCTGAGGTAAGTGATCCAATTTCACATTTGAGAATAACTATATACTTGGAAACAAGTGTGCTAATCAACCCAGTTTCATGATAGTTGTGTAACAGGTTATCTAACCTTGTAAAGAATAATAAGTTTTAACTTCATTGACATTATTGAATGGAGACCTTTTCTACAGAAGATTCAATGTTTCATGTAAGTTTGTAAACAGATATATGCAAAATTCGAAATTCTATTGAATTTGTGTTTTATGTATAGTAACATGCTTGTTTTATAGGTCCAATGATTCACTACTAATTCTTTCACACACTAACAAAAGTGGCACATTGAAAAAGTATTTTAGTAAACGAATATTTAAAAGATTACTTTCACTACAATATATTGAAAGAGAAAAACTGTCTGTATAAATCAAATAAACAAAGCTAAATTCAGCTACAGGTAAATTACGATATATTTATCTTGAGTTTTTAGTACCATGTTTATAGTCATTTGTGAGGTCTTATTTTATCAAAATTGACGTGATTCACGATTAATAATTATTATAATAAATTTAACATTTCTTATAAATTTTACATTTAGTTGTGTTTTTTTGGTATTAGTAATTTCTCCATTTACAAAAAAGTATCACACTTTTTGTTCTCGATTAGACAAATGATAGCAAATAATAAAGCTTGCTAATTTGCCTCGTTTCAAGAACATGCCTCTATGATTACTTCCAAGACAGTCATTATAAAGTAACACAAACAGCCACTAAAAGTTTAACAATCAACAACCTATATAATTACAGGAATCCAGATAAGAAATAAAAAATAAAACTATTAAGGACAGTTGTTATTACTGTTATTATAAACGACAAAAAGAAAATTAGAGCATATTTGAAAGAACATAAAGGACAACAGCTTTTAAGTGACTTGACCAATATCAGATGTTGCTTAGTTAATCTTAGAAAAAAATTTCATCAATAATTCAACTACAATAAGAGGATTGTGTGGTGTTAAATTCAACCACGATTGAGGCAATAAGCTCAAAGACTGATTGAGACTCTAGGTTGAATATTTGTTAGGATAATGGATTTAATGGAAATCAAATTATTAAAGGAAAATTATGTTTTGACAATAAATTAGCTTGAATCTAGCCTCGCCCCCACAAATTGTGCCCCTTCCAGAAACCCATTCCATCGAGAAGAAAGTGCAAGTCTTGAACGGACCACTAAGGAGTCAAATGGTTCGTTTATTTCTTCTGTCTGTCGATTCTTCAAACGCTGCAGGATCTACCGCATAAGGTGAGCACTCATTTACGTTTCCAATTCATCAATTTTTCATTTCTTAATTCTTTTGAAATGTTCTTATATGTTATGTGATCTTGTTCTGTTCATAATCCATTGTTTTACTTGGGTTTAGATTAAATGTTTGGTTGGGAGCTGGGGTTTAGTTGGCCAAAAATAATATCTCTGAAAATGTGGTCTTTAATGAAGTCCAGCAGCAGCATTATGTGATCTATGTAACCAATCTTGCCTTTTAGGGAAAATGTTTTTGCTGTTTTACTTAATATATCACACACACAATTTTATTTACTAGATAATATAAAAAATATTTATTTATTTTTATTAATTTTTGTTTCATTTGAAGAATTATTTTGTTTCACTAAAACAATTATTTCTCAACCATTGAATATATATGTTGATATTTGAAAACTGTTCTTAGATGTCTAAGATATTTTTCATCTTATTATACCCTTAATTATACATTTGTTTTCTTTTGTACGATTTCTTTCAATAGTTTCTCAAATTGTTTCTAAGACACACATTTGATAATTTTTTAATACTTTTATTTGTTGTTTATTTTCATCATGTAGAATACTATTTAGGTATATTTTATCTAATTATTTTTTATTTTCTAATTTATTACATCAAGCATACTGTAATTTTTTTTTACTATAATTGTATAAATTTTATTTATTACAATATCAAAATTTAATGTAATTGCCATAAATATTTTTTTATCACCATCCAACATATATTGGAGTTTAAACGATACAATATTTATGTTAAAATTTTATTATTATGTTTATTATTTGTTATTGGTGTCATTTTGATTAAGTGATGTATTATCATTTTTATTAGTGTATAAAAGAAGAGATTCATTAGAATTTAAAAAATTGAAGTAAACAAACATTTAAAATATATTTTAATTTGAATATTTTATTTTTCTTTAAATTTTTTTAAAAATATTTTTAAATTTTATCAACTAGGTTTCATTAATATTTGCACTTTGCAAATTTAATAAATATTTTGGTTCTCATGAAATTTTATTTGGTATTCTAATATAAAATGTAAACAATTATAATTTATATCAAAGTGACACGTGGTAGTCACTGTTCATGACCGATAATAATTTAAACTGTGTTGGCAAAAAATGACCCAATTGAACAAAATTAACGAAAATTGAGATCTATTTGAACACAAAACCAAAGTTAAGACTTATTTGACAAAACTTGACGAAAATTGTGACAAAAAATGTATTTTAACCTTTATTTTATTTTTATTTTTTAAATATATAAACTTTCATGTGTGAGGTTACACAGTAGTGATATGTGGTAATGGTAGTGGTTGTCCTCAAATTAGTCATCTATTTAGACTTTTTATTTATTTTAGTTCTCGTATTTTTTAAAATGATTAAATTTTGTCTTTTCTAATTTGATACCAAATTAGTAAATAAACTTAATTACAATTTATATATACATGTTAAAATAATAATTTTTTGAATTTTCAAATCACTATACCTAAATATTCAAATTATTTTACTTTTTATAAGTGTAAAAATTAAAATAAAATTATTTGAATATTTAGGTGAAGTAATTTGATGTAAAAATTTAAAAAAATTATTTTAACATATATATATATATATATATATTTATAAGTTGTAATTGAGCTTAATTACTAATTTATTCTGAAATAAGAGAAGATCAATTGGATCGTTTTAAAGAATAAAAAGACTAAATTGAATTAAAAAATTAAATAGAAGACTAAATTGAAAATATTTACTATCATTGTGATATGACATAACTATAATTTAACACTAAACAATTTATATATTTTAAGAAAAATTAAAAATTGCACCAACTTGACATATGACATAGAGTGTTAACGTCAAAAGGGTCGAATTGAATTTTTTAAATAATCGAAAAACTAAATTAAATCGAAACATGATAAAAAATATCAAAATGAATGAAATAAAAAAAATTAGTGACCACTAGAAAAAAAAAATCTAAGATAAAAACGTATATATAAAATTCATGTAAAATTTATTAGGTGTAAAAAGTAATAATGTCCTCTCCATAAATATATGGACGAACAATAATGATTAAAATAACTTTTTATTATATCTACTTGAGATAATCATTACAATTTCTAGTATCATTTGTTATGTAAAATCAAATAAAAAAACTGTGACATAAAGGAGATCATAAATAACTCATACCATTAGGAAGTTGAAGTTGATGAGAGCATTGATTGAATTATGATATTCGTAGATAGGTATTGAAATAATAAAAAGTTACCAAATTTTTTTTTTCAAAGGATGGTATTTTTTTATTAATATTAAATATTTATAAATAAATTATAATTATTTTAAATTAAAATACTAAATAAAATTTTATGAGAATGAAAATATTTTTTAAATTTGCAAACGATGTTACTTAATTGATAAAATTTAAAAGTATTTTTCTTAAATAAATATTTAAATTAAAAATTATTTTAAATGTATTTTTATTTCAATTTTTAAATTCTAATACTAATAAAAATTATAATACATCACTTAATAAAAATCTAAAAAAAAGAGATTAAAATTAATATTTCATAATTACAATTTAATATAGATTTTTTATCTTTTGAACTTCAATATATGTCTAACGATGATAAAAAAATTCATGACAATTACATTAAATTATGATATCATAGTAAATAAAATTTATTTATACAACAATAAAATTACTATAGAAATAATTATATAAAAACATCAAAACAAAAATTTACATTATAAACATAAACAACAAATAAAAATATTAAAAAAATATCAGATGGAAACAATTTGACAGACCTTTGAACTAAATTGCACAAAAAGAAGACAAATGTATTGTTAGAGGTATGATAAGATGAAAAAGACCTTAAAGATCTAAGAAAAATTTTCAAATATCAACCTAGTTGAATAATTGAGAGATAATAAAATGAAAGGTTTATGCTATCAAACATTTAAAATGACACTGTTAAACATTCTCATATGAAAAATAAATATATAATAAATAAAAATATTAAAAAAGAATACAAATGTGAGAAATAAAAAACATTTAATTGATATATATATATATATATATATATATATATATATATATATATATTATATTACATACTTTGTATTTTTTATCTACTCATTGTTTAGCATGTTATGAATTTCAATCGTATCTCCAATCTCCAAGGTATTTTTCTTCTTATTACAATCTTTTGTGCAATTATATTAAAATTATATATATATATAAAATTATTTAATAAATTATAATTATTTTAATAATTTAAACGAATACGAGAACTTTTACGGATATGGAAACGAGTACAAGATGGATATATACATCCCATCCCATGCCCAATTACAAAATTCTTGAAAAAGTTGGGTATAACTTGTTAATGTAAAAATTTTCCATCAAAATAGGAATGAGTTCAACAATACCAAAGGAACAAAAAATAACTTAAAATAAACTATTGAAAACACAAACGCTATCATGTTTATGTGTTTGTATTTTTTAATTTTCATAGAAATTTGAGTTAAGATTAATAAAAAGTATCTAATTAATTTTTAAAATAGTTCATAAATATAAAAATAGAAAAATAAAATATGAATACAAAAGAAATTTTTAAAATAATTATTAAAGACAAAAAGATATTTTTAAAATAACGATTAAAAATAAATTATTTATAAAATAATTAATTTATAAAATAATAATTAAAAATAAAAATAAAATAACAAAATTTGAACACAAAGTGTATATATATATATATATATATATATATATATATATATTATATCAGTCTCACTAGCATAGAAAGTAGGTTGAAAGTTGAAGTTGGTAGAGCATTGATTGAACGAAAATGATATTCGAACATAAAATTCGAATTCAATTTTGGCATGGGTGACGTGGCACCCTTTTTTTCTTTTATTTTTACTTTTTTTTAATCAAACAGAACCCATGGTCACGTGCGCGGAGGTTATGTGCTGTAAACAGACGTGGAGAGAGAAAGTAACACAAAATGCAAAATTTGTAGAGTGTTCGTGAGACAGGGAGGGAGAAAGTCGGAGGAAGTGGAGACAGTTTCTGCAAGTCGGAGGAGAGGTGGAAACAGCGTGAGAAAGTCGACGGAAAGGCAGCGACAGCGTGAGCAACTCAAAGGAAAGGCGGAGACAGGGTGATTAAGTGTGTGGAAAGGTGAAGCCAGCGTGAGGAAGTCGGCGGAACGGCCGAGAGAGACTGAGATAGTCGGAGGAAGCCGAGACAGAGAAGTTGTGGTGTTACAGAAGCGAGGCGGGAGGCGGTCACTGTGAGAGGACACACCTGCGACAGCGACGATAGTGGAGGGGATCGAATCCAGTGGAAGCGAGTCGACGGCAACGACAACCAACCTACCGGAAGCCGTTCCACAACACCGTTTTAGTGTAAGGTTCGTGTTTTTTTCTTCACCAATCGAAAAGGTTTAATCTTTGGGGGAAAAACGTTTCATTTATTTTCGAGTTTGGTGCAACATTGTTTGACAGAGTCGTTGGTATATTCTGGTTTGCATTGTGGTGTGGTTTTGTAGTCTTGATTTTGTAGTGGCATGTAGTGGTGTTTGACAATGTTGTGCCTTTGGACAACACCAAAATTTTCAAAGCAGCACATTTGGGGGTTTTTTAATTTTGGGTGGCCGAATGTTACTAAGTTATGGTTAGATATGGAAAATAGGAATTTTTTATGTTTCAGGGGATGGGCTTTGGTGTTTGATATTGTTGTTATTGTTTGTTATTTTTGGAATTTTATTTGGTTTGTGTAATTATTTGATACTATGTCATTGAAGGTTAAATGTTTTCAGTTGTAAAATAGGAAAGGATGGCGGGTAAAGGACAATCTGATGAGAAGGTGCACCTCCTATTGCAACCATAGTGTTGTGCACCTCCTATTGTAATAAACATCTGTTTCATGTTTGAATGTGCGGATAGTTGTGAATTATTAGATACTAATATGACCAACACATTAGGTGCAAAATCATTAGGATGTGGGCAATCATGAATTAAGAGGAAAACAAAAATAACAACAGTACCACAAATTATGTCCTATCTGAGGCGTCAAGAATAATTTGATGTGGAGTGGTCATGAATATTTTGGTTTTCGTCTCCTAGTGTTTGTGTTCTCAAGCAATGAACACTATGAAACTAAGTAAATTTTATTTCTTGGTTAGAAAGATGAACTTTAAAGGGGTAGTAGAACCATCAATTACGTTACAAAGTGGGGAGTAAAAGTATCCCAAATGGGGAGTGATGGTATATATTCTGGTTCACATAACCATCTAAAATTTCTGAATTTTGTTAAGCAATTAAATTTTTTATTTTAAATTATGACCAATTTAAATTTAGAATAACAGTTTTAATATCATTTTAATTTTCGAAGGAAATAAAATGTTCTTTAAACTTTCAATTACGTTACAAAGTGGGGAGTAAAAGTTTCCCAAATGGGGAGTGGTGATATATATTCTGGTTCACCGTACCAGGTTTAATAACCATCTAAAATTTCTGAATTTTGTTAAGCAATTAAATTTTTTATTTTAAATTATGACCGATTTAAATTTAGAATAACAGTTTTAATATCATTTTAATTTTGGAAGGAAATTAAATGTTCTTTAAACTTTCAATTACGTTACAAAGTGGGGAGTAAAAGTTTCCCAAATGGGGAGTGGTGGTATATATTCTGGTTCACGGTACCAAGTTTAATAACCATCTAAACTTTCTGAATTTTGTTAAGCAATTAAATTTTTTATTTTAAATTATAACCGATTTAAATTTAGAATAACAGTTTTAATATCATTTTAATTTTGGAAGGAAATTAAATGTTCTTTAAACTTTCAATTACGTTACAAAGTGGAGAGTAAAGGTTTCCCAAATGGGGAGTGGTGGTATATATTCTGGTTCATCGTACCAGGTTTAATAACCATCTAAAATTTCTGAATTTTGTTAAGCAATTAAATTTTTTATTTTAAATTATGACCGATTTAAATTTAGAATAACAGTTTTAATATCATTTTAATTTTGAAAGGAAATTAAATGTTCTTTAAACTTTCAATGACGTTACAAAGTGGGGAGTAAAAGTTTCCAAAATGGGGAGTGGTGTTATATATTCTGGTTCACCGTACCAAGTTTAATAACCATCTAAAATTTCTGAATTTTGTTAAGCAATTAAATTTTTTATTTTAAATTATGACCGATTTAAATTTAGAATAACAGTTTAAATATCATTTTAATTTTGGAAGGAAATTAAATGTTCTTTAAACTTTCAATTACGTTACAAAGTGGGGAGTAAAAGTTTCCAAAATGGGGAGTGATATTATATATTCTGGTTCACAGTACCAGGTTTAATAACCATCTAAAATTTCTGAATTTTGTTAAGCAATTAAATTTTTATTTTAAATTATGACCGATTTAAATTTAGAATAACAGTTTTAATATCATTTGAATTTTTGAAGGAAATAAAATTATCTTTAAACTTTCAACAACGTTACAAAGTGGGGAGTATGGATGTCAAAAAAATCCGTACCCGCGGGTATCTGCAGATAAAACCCGCAACGGATAGTAAATGGATATTAAAAATGGATAACCGCTACCCGCGGGTATGGGTATTTTTGATACCCGCATGTTAATGGGGCGGGTACGGGTATCATAGTATCCATACCCGTGGATACCCGTACCCGCTAAACTTTACCCTTATATATATATATATATATATATATATTGTCTTCATTCAATAATGGTGGTCAGATTCTTACCCCACAAATGAGTAAATTACTTCCATATATTGTGGAGGCATTGATGTGTCTCTAAGACTGGTTATGGACCAATATGGAAGGTAAAGAAATTAACACTTTTACTTAGATATTTTAATTAAGTGATTGTTAGAAATTTTTACTGAACTTCTTATGTTTTAAGGCTCTTCTAGATTAAAATTGGACAACCATGAAACTTTATACAATGTTGCAAGAGATAGACATTGATGAAGTTAGTAATTTCTTTAATATTTTATTCAAAAATAAACTACAATATAAATTGATAGTGATTTTTTATTTGTTTGTTTTTTAAGAATTAATCGGAGAAAGGGGACTAGTTGATCTAAGAACTAATTATGGTTAAATATTTATTTTTTTAAATATTTTTGTAAATATCCGCGGGTACCCGTGGATACCCGCGGATATAAAAAAAATAGACGGGTACCCGCATAACGGATACCCGACGGATATGGGTACAAGTACGGGGCGAATATTTATCCAGCGGGTAGGGTACGAGGGAGCTACTACCCGTACCCTACCCGCCCCGTTGACATCCCTAGTGAGGAGTAAAAGTATCCCAAATGGGGAGTGATGTTATATATTCTGGTTCACAGTACCAGGTTTAATAACCATCTTAAATTTCTGAATTTTGTTAAGCAATTAAATTTTTTATTTTTAATTACAACCAATTGAAATTTAAAATAACATTTTTAATAACATTTTATTTTTGGAAGGAAATAAAATGTTCTTTAAACTTTCAACAACGTTACAAAGTGGGGAATAAAACTATCCAAAATGGGGACTGGTGTTATATATTCTGGTTCACAGTAAAAACTTTAATAACCATCTTAAATTTCTGAATTATGTTAAGCAATTAAATTTTTAATTTTATTATGACCAATCCAAAATGCGAAAAACAGTTTTAATAACAACTTTTATTTTATGTAGGAAATAAAATGTTCTTAAAAGTATCAATTACGTTATCAAGTGGGGAGTACAAGTACTCAAATTGGGGAGTGCTGTTATATATTCTGGTTCAAGTGAACAGCCCCAATCTGCTTAAGCAATGACAAATACGTGCCAACAACAAACTGCTGAAAGTCAACTTTATATGGATCATAATTCTTGGCCTCCAAAATTTAATTCCCCACAACATTCACTAAGGACTTCTATTACATATTTTTTATCTCACAGCAAAATGAGGGGTGAAGGGAAATGAAGTGGGGTGTTGTGTTATATAATTTGGTTCTACCACCCACAAAAAACAAAAAAATATTACTGCTGCGCAAAATAAATGCAAAACATCTAAAAACCTGCAACATACATTTTCAAACACAAAAACACATAACAGAATCATGGACATACTTTGTCCTGTAAAATCAATCCATAACAAACATTCTTAAATAACTCAAAATTAAATAGCAATGGTGTTTTCAAATTAACAAAATCAACCAATTTGTAGTGATTTCAACTTCTTCTTTCCATAAACAGAATATGGTGTTTTTGTGGCAACACTCTTGAACCTCTGATATTCCTAACACAACATATAGCTTGCAAAATAATTCAACATTACCAACATCATCATCAAATTTCATCAAAAAATTATATATCAATTTAACATCAACTCTTTGATGCCCAAAAGTATTCCACGTCTCACTCTCCACAACTTCCTATTTAAATCAATTTTTTCTCCGACCACCCTCAATCCTAACCCTAAACAAACGTCTAATAAACTAAAGTCCACCACTTCAC
>Ga0214545_1003994_pt1 | contig 27834 bp, 27 predicted proteins | sample CNSS4metaG_FD_160064 | JGI IMG/M metagenome (GOLD analysis project Ga0214545, IMG submission 160064) | Root nodule microbial communities from cowpea collected in UCLA plant growth center, Los Angeles, California, USA - CNSS4 | ecosystem: Host-associated > Plants > Roots > Nodule | place: USA... | reverse complement strand
ATAACCTTGTTGGCCGCCTCTGCTTGTCCATTAGTTTGTGGGTGTTCCACAGAACTTGTGATGTGTTTTATGTCCAGGCCAGTGTAGAATTTGGCTAGCTCCTTATCTATAAATTGTCGGCCATTGTCGGTAATGATGGTGTGTGGGATACCATATCTGCATACAATGTCCTTCCAAACAAACTATTGAACCTGCTGGGCCGTGATAGTGGTTAAAGGTTTGGCTTCTATCCATTTGGTGAAGTAGTCGACGGCTACAATCAAAAATTTCACTTGTCCCTTGCTAGGTGAGAAGGGACCAAGGATATCTATTCCCCATTTTGCGAAGGGCCATGGGGATATTATGTGATGAAGTTGTTCCTGCTTCTGGTGTATGAGGTTGTCATGTTTTTGGCATAGTTTGCACTTTCTGACATAGTCCTGGCAGTCTGCTTCTATGGTCGGCCAGAAGTATCCGGCTTTAAGTACTCTAGTGGCCATGGTACGTGCACCGAAATGGTAGCCGCAAATGCCTTCGTGTAGTTCTTTAATGATATATTGTGCTTGCTCTGCCGTGACACATTTGAGGAGGGGTTGGCCGTACTCGCATTTGTAAAGGTCATCGCCTATCAAGGTATACCTGGCGGCCTTAGCCAGCCAAGTTTTGTCCGCATCTTGTGGGGGGTTGCCGGTTTTTAGGTATTGTATATAGGGGGTGGTCCAATTATGATTTTGGGGAGGAGCGATGCTGTCCGTTGGGGCGTGCGTTAGGTTTTGACAAGTATGTGTTATGGAGGGTGTAGATAGTGTTTGCTGCAAAAGGGATCGGTGTCGGCCTTTTAATTTGGTGCTGGCTAATTTAGAGAGGATGTCGGCTCTGATGTTGTCGGTTCTTGGGATGTGTTCGATGCGGACTCGCTCGAAAGCGGATTGAATGGATGTTCGGACGAGATGGTAATACTGTAGAAGGATGGGGTCTTTAATCTGGAATTCGTCATTTAGGTGTCCTACAGTGAGTTTGGAGTCGGTTTTGCATGTTAGCGTCTTGACACCTACTTCGCGGGCAAGGGTAAGACCGGCGAGGATAGCTTCGTATTCGGCTTGGTTGTTTGACGTTTTGAAGGCAAAGTGAAGGGATTTTTCGATGAGGATGTTGTTGGGTCCTTCTAACACAATGCCAGCACCGACACCTTTTGGGTTTGAGGAACCATCTACGTGAAGTGTCCATTGGTCCTCTATGGGGGTGTGTTGGAGGTCGTTTATAAAATCTAAGAGACATTGAGCTTTGATGGGGCCATGGGGTTCGTAGCGAATGTTGAATTCTGACAGCTCGATGGCCTAAGATGACATCCGTCCGGTTAGGTCTGGTTTTTGCAAAATTTTTTGGATTGGGTAGTCAGTTTTGACAGTGATGTTGTGGTTTTGGAAGTATGGGCGTAAGCGGCGAGCTGTGTGGACTAAAGATAAGGCCAATTTCTCTACCATTTGATATCTGGTTTCGGGATCCTGCAGCGTCCTGCTAACGAAGTAGACAAGATGTTGCGTGCCTTCTATTTCTTGGACAAGCGCGGCGCTAACGGTGTAGTCGGTGGCTGTGATGTATACGAGTAGGGGTTGGTGGGTGTCTGGCTTGTGGAGGATAGGTGGTGAGGTGAGGGTGGTTTTCAGTTTTTGAAAGATTTGTTCACAATCATCAGTCTACGTGAATCGGGTGGATTTCTTTAAGAGTTGGACTATGGGTTGGGTTTGTTCGGCCAGTTTGGGTAGGAAGCGAGAAATGGCTATGAGGCGGCCTATGAGCCGTTGGACCTCCTTGATGGTAGCAGGGCTGCGCATCTCGATGATGGCCTTGCATTTTTTGGGATTAGCTTTTATGCCGCGCTGGGTTAACATGAAACCAAGGAATTTATCCCGGTCGACGCCGAATACACACTTGTCTGGGTTGAGGTGAAGGTTGTATTGGTGTAGCGCAGAGAAGACTGCTGATAGGTCCTCAACATGTTGGTGGTGACTTGGAGACTTGACAACCATGTCGTCAACATATACTTCGACACATTGTCTCATTAGGTGACTGAAAACCTTGTCCATCAGCCGTTGATTGGTTGCTCCAGCGTTTTTGAGACCAAAAGGCATTACTCTATAGAAGTAGTTGGCATCGTCCGTGATGAAGGCGGTTTTGTGCATGTCAGATACGGCCATGGGGATTTGGTTGTACCCGAAATATGCATCCAAAAAACTAAGCACCTTATTCCCTGCCGCACCGTCAACGAGTCGATCAATGTTGAGTAAGGGGTAGGCATCGCGAGGGCAAGCCTTGTTTAAATCTATGTAGTCTACACACATCCGCGATTTGCCATTGACTTTCTTCACCAAGACTACGTTAGAAAGCCAAGTGGTGTATTGAGCTTCTTCTATGAATCATGCGTTCAGTAACTTGTCAGCTTCAACCTTAGCTGCTAGCCGGCGTTCTTCGCTAAGTTTGCATTTTTTTTTGGGATACGTAGCGGGCTTTTTTATAGATGGATAGTTTGTGGGATGCCACTAGAGGGTCCACCCTAGGGAGATCGACGGTTGACCAGGCGAAAAGGTCTGTGTTGTTGGTGAGGATGGGTGTGATGATGGCACGTTCGTCAGAGTTCAAACTGGTGCCTAGGTTGATAGAGTGACCGTTGGGAAGCTCTAGAGGGGAGGTCTCCTCAACTGGTTCGAGACGAACATCCCAGCCTACTCTAGGGTCCATATCTTCGCTTGATAGGGCGATGCCGGAGCTAGGAGGTCGTTCAATGTGGTTGGTTTGTTGGATTGGGAGTTGTGGTCGTAGGCTGGCCATGTAGCATTCGCGTGCTAAGCGCTGGTCGTAGTGGATGGTAAGGATGTCATCGGAAGGGGAAGGGAACGTCATGGCCAAGTGGGGGGTGGAGACGACGGCGGCAAGGGTGTTTAGGGAAGGACGGCCTAGGAGGATATTGTAGGATGTTGGCGCGTCGACGATAAGGAAGCGGATTAGGATGGTTTTGGTTTGGGTCCCCTCACAAAAGACGGTGTGGAGGTCGATGTAGCCATGGGTGGATACTTGTTCGCCAGAGAAGCCATAGATCAGCTCGTCATACGGGACCATGGCGGTGTCCGGAAGTTAAAGTTTTTGGTAGGTGGCCCAGTAGAGGATGTCAACGGAGCTGCCCTGATCAACAAGGACTTTCTTAACGGCGTAGTTTTCGATTTCAACAGTGATGACCATGGGGTCATCTTGTTGATGGTCGAGGCCATGAAAGTCGTCATCTGTGAAGATGATAGGAGGCATGCGGCATCTGTGGTGGGAATGAGTAATATGGTTGATGGATTGGATATGGCGGAGGTGTCGCTTTCTGGCAGAAGAAGTGGATCCTCCACTAGTGAAGCCACCAGAAATGGTGTTGATGGTGCCACGTAGGGGAGGGTCGGCGGGGGTGATGTCGGTGCTGACCGGTTCGGGCTCTTGGTTGGTGGGTTCGGCGGGGCGTTTGTTGTGACGGGAATCATGTGGAGGGCGTCTGTGGTCGGATCGAGGGGGGTGGCGGGATCGAGAGGAAGATGAATGGTCATCTCTATGGATGAAACGGCGAAAGTGGCCGGCATGGACCAGTTCTTCTATTTTATCCTGGAGTGCTTTACATTCTTCTGTAGTGTGGCCATGGTTGCGGTGGTAGCGGCAATATTTGGTCATGTCAGCGTTAGGAGGGGTGGTTGTCTTGCGTGGTGGAGGGATTAGGTCAGCTTGTAGGGCCTCATCGAGGATGCGGGAGCGAGCTACGGTAAGGGGGGCATATCTGGTGAAGCGAGGTTGGTAGGGCTTGCGTGGGCGAGCATCAGGGCGGGGAGGTTGCGGGGTAGAGTTGGCGGTGGTGGCTGCATAGTCATTGCACAATTTGGTGTGGAGGGTTTACATTTCCTCCATGCGGACGTAGTCGGTTGCACGTAGTTTGAGTTCGTGCATAGAGGCAGGTGGGTGGAGGTAGACGTTGTTGGCGAAGGGGCCGGGTTGCAGGGTAAGTGCCATGCACTGAAGGATCATTTCTTGGTTGAGGTGTGGGGTGCGAAGAGCTGCCTTACTGAAGCGATCTATGAACGCTCTGAGTGGTTCGCCTTGTTCTTGTCTATTGCCCAAGAGGGATTTTGTGGTAGTTTGGTGTGGACGGTTGCCAGCGAAATGGGTGGAGAACATGTAGGAAAGAACATCGAAACTGTCGATGGAGTAAGGCGGAAGGGTTGTGAACCATTCTAGGGCAGGACCCTTGAGGGTGGTGGGGAAGGCTTTGCAGAAGACTGTATCTTGGGACGTGTACAGGGCGACATGGGTGATGTAGACTTTGAGGTGCTCGTCAGGGTCGGTTTCGCCAGTATAGCGGTCTAGGGTGAAAGGTTCCCACTGGGCAGGAAGAGGGGTATTGGCGATAAAGTCGGTGAAGGGGTGACGGCGTCTGGACCGGTGGGGAGGGAGCAGGTAAGGTGGGATGGGTTGAGTGATCATAGCGGGGAAGGTGGAGGTAAGGTTGTGAAGGGGGATGTGGCTTGTTGGGAGGTACTGCAGGTTGTATGGTGGAACCTGTGTGGTGTTAAGGTAGTGGGTATGTTGTAGGGGATCTGAGTGGTAGGGAGGGTAGCGGTAGAGGTTGGGGCTGCGGTATGCCCTGGTTGATTGGATGGGAGGTGAGTAGGATGGGTGGAAGGAATGGGTGTTTGTTGGGTGGTGGTGAAGGTTTGAGGGGTGGGGTTGTATTCACTCTCCTCCTCTGTGGGCTGGAAGGTCGGGGACCTTGCAGCTTCAGAGGCTTCCTTGGCCTTTCCCTTCAGGGTGGGATCAGCCTCGATCTTTCGCCTAAGGCAAGAGTTCTCTTGTCGTAGCGCCTCCATCTCATCAGCGCTGCGTTTCTTCAGATCTGCCAGCTCTTGTTGCATCTTCGCTTGGCCGTCCAAGATGGCGGCGAGGTCAGAGGTGATGCCAGCAGGTCCAGAAGGACCAGCATCCACTTGCTTGTTCACTCCAGCTTTGCTGCGGGTGGAAACCATCTTCGGAGGAAAAACGGGTACTAAAGGTGTTCGTCTCGTGTCCTACGGTGGGCGCCAATTGTTCCTGCAGAGAACAAATAAGATGAGTTAGGCACATGCGTCACCTTACCATGTAGTCTGCTATTCCTCAGTTGGCTTCTTCTCGGTCTGTACATATTGGTTTGGACCTAGAAGGGGTTACCTGCAGAAGAGACTCCGAAGATCAAGGGAGTCAAAACTCTCAAAAAGGTCAAATTTGTGATTAATGAATGCGTACCTTTAATTATTGGGGTCCACGCGTATTTATAGAGCATTAATGATGTCTGATTATCCCATGGGCCGGGCCTTGACTTGGGCTCTAGCTTGGGCTATGAGTGGGCCTGGGCCCTAACCCAGGCCCTTAAGACCTATTGAACGCGGGGGCTTCCATTTTACTAAGTCTTTAAGAGCGGTCTGATCCGTTTACTTCTCAACTTGTCGGATGTCGTCCTTGGCCGCACACTGTCCTAGGTTGGCCGTTTTGTTGTTACTTTAGCCTTCGTTCAGTTATGAGTTTGAGTCCATGCCGGCCCAAGTCGTGTACTTGGGTTGTTTCCGGCATATATGTAAGGGTTGTCATTTATATGGTTAAGTTGACCAGATCCGGTACAGAAATCATGTGAACAACCTTACCTAATTTTTTTTATTAATAATCATACACAAAATAAAATTAACCATGTATCACTTGAGTGTTCATGCATGTTAACCTGATACCTACATATAAGTGTGCAAAAATTATAATCCAATTTGTCACATAATGAATTTATTTTTGCTACTTAATTCTTGGATCATATTTTGTTATTTAAAAAAAAATCAAATCATGTGAAAAACCTTACCCAATTTTTTATTAATAATACTACTCAAAATAAAATTAATCACATCATCATCGTGTTCATGCAAATTAACCTAAAACCTATACATAATAGTGCCAAAACTGTAAATCTGTTTGTCATATAATGAATATATATTTGATACTTAATTTATTTGATACTTAATTTTTGGAACACGTTATTTTTTTCTTATAAAAAATTGAAACCATGTGAAAAGCCTAACCCAATTTTTCTAAGTTAATAATCATACTTACAATAAAATTAACAACATTATCATTTAAATGTCATGCCTGTTAACCTACAACCTACATATAAGTGTGCAAAAACTATAACTCCGTTTGTCACATTATAAAATTATATTTGCTACTTAATCCTTGAAACACAATTGGTTATTTAAAAAACAATTAAAACCATGTGAATAACCTTAACAACTTTCTTTTATTAATAATCATACTCAAAATAAATCCACTAATGCAGATTTGACATTTTACTTCGCCTTATAGGTCTCGGTTATAGCGGAACTGAAGCCTATAAGGAGGCGGTGGCATTTTTGCAATTTCGTCCAACTATATTGTCTCGGGTCTGTGCAAAACCGGTGCAGTAAGAGGTTTTAGGCCTCGGTTGCAAAAGAACTTAAACTTATAAGGCAGCCCAGTAACCAAAATTTCAAAAATGCCATCAGCGTCAGCACTTTTGGCTTCCGGTGTTTATTGACCGAGGCCACAAAGGGACTTTAGGCCTCGGTTTAAAAAGAACTGAGGCCTATAAACCAGCCCAATAACCCTAATTAACCCTAATTTCAAAATGTCACAAGCGTCGTCACATTTGGCTTCGAGTCTTTATTGACCGAGGCCATAAAGGGACTTTAGGCCTCGGTTATTAATTGAACTGAGGCCATATGCCCTATTTAGGTTCCCAAATTCGCGACTTTGCATTGTTCACCTTCGTCCCTGCACGAACACTCTGCACGCGGTAGAGGCATTCTCATCTTCGTTTTCTCGTGCGATGGTGTTTGGTTCGTCATTGGCGGAGGAGGCGTGCTCGCGGCTCGCGACAAAGGCATGATTTGGTGGTCATAGTGGTGGGGTTGTCCGCGATGGTGGCTTGCAGTTCTTCTTCGAACGACGGTGGAGGTGCTGGATCTTTGGATCTCTTGGCTCTACTGGTTCATGGTGATTTGTCGTTGTTGCATCCAGACCGTGTAGTGGTAGCACACCATGGGTCTGGGCGTCGCGGTGGGTTGCTCGTTTAGTGTTGGTGAAGGTTTGGCCGCAACAAGTTTGCCGACGATCTCGGTGGCAAGGACGAGCGCAACAATGCTAATGGTGGCGCGAGCGAAGTACCCCTATGGCTTCAGGTCCTCAGAGAACCGAGGCAGAAAAGTATCCATATGGCTTCGGTTGACACCCGAGGCCAAAAGCCGCCTTTTTTTGCCTCACCCCAATATGCCTCGGTTCTGGAACCAGGACAGAATATAAAAAACAACCGGGACCAAAAGCCCTTACTACACTAGTGATCACGTCATGATCTATGAATGTTCATGCAAGTTAACCTAAAACCTAGACATAATCATGCAAAAATTGTAAACCCATTTGATATTTATTCTTGAAACACAATTGGTTATTTAAAAGAAATTGAAACCATGTGACCAACCTAACCCAATTTTTTTTTTATTAATAATCATACTCAAAATAAAATTAACCATGTTATCATTTAAGTATTCATTCATGTTAACCTAATACATGCACATAAGTGTGAAAAAACTATAACCTCGTTTCTCACATAATTATATTTTGTACTTAATTCTTGGAACAAATTTTTCTATTTAAAAAACAATTAAAACCATGTGAACAACCTTTCCCAATGTTACTTAAAATAAAATTAATCACGTCATCATTTGTGAGTATTCATGAAAATTAACCTAAAACCTACACATAATTGTGCAAAAAGTGTAAATTTGTTTGTTATATAATGAATTTATATTTCATACTTAATTCTTGGAACACATTTATTTTTTATTTCTTATAAAAATTGAAACCATGTAAACAACCTAACCCAATCTTTTTAATTAAAATCATACTCAAAATAAAATTAACCACGTTATTATTAGAGTGTTCATGCATGTTAACCTAAAACCAACACATAAGTTTGCCAAAGAATTAGAAAACATTGGCAAAACAGAAATTGGAGAAGGAGGAGAGTCATGGTGACTGGCAAAATAATATTTATTTTCTAAGAAAATGACATTTCTAGAGACGTGAATCCGATGAAAATGGAAATCATAACATATAAAAACCTTTTGGTGAGAAGAATAGCCAAGAAAAACACATGCAATAGATTTGGCAGTGAGTTTATGACATTCAAGTGAAGAAAGATAGACAGAACACATACAACCAAAGGTACGAAGAGTGGAATAGTCAAGTGGATGGCCGAACAACCGAGTAAAAGGAGAATCATTATTTAATGATGGGGATGGCAAACGATTGATAAGGTGAACCATAGTGGATATAACTTCACACCAAAACCTGGAGGGCACAAAAGATTCCAACAAAAGAGTACAAACAATATCTAATAAATGACAATTTTTCCTTTCAGCTACCTCATTTTGTTAGGGAGTAGAAGGATAAGACCGTTGAGATATAATACCATGACTTGAAATAAATGAGATGTATACTCCCTCCATTATCATATCACATAATTTTAATTTTGGAAGAAAATTGGGTCTAAACATAAGCAAGATAAAGTTTGAATGTAGAGAATCTTCATGTTTAGACCACAAGAAATAGACCCATGTTAAACGACTATAATCGTCAACAAAAATGACAAAGTATTTGTACTTAGCATGAGAAGGAACAAGGGTTATCTCCCATACATCACTATGGATCATATCAATAGGTTTTCCTACAATTGATTGATGTTTTGGAAATGGTAAAATTTTACTTTTGCCAAGCTTACAAGAAATGCAATCAAATTGAATAACATGAAGAGATGGGGAATCTTTATTGCCAAGAAAACTAGATTTAAGCATAGCATGAAGTACATGTGAATTTGGATGTCCAAGACGCTTATACCACAAATGGTAATCTAAATGACCATAATTACAAGAAATAAAAGGTAAGTCACTACCGGAAGACAAAGGTAAATGAAGACGAAAAAGAAGTCCAACTTTAGGCCCCTTCGCAATGATTTTCCCTAATCGTTGATCTTGCACAAGATAACTAGAGTTTGATAATTTGACATGACAATTATTATCAATTAATTGACCAATATAAATGAGATTAGTAATGAAGCCAGGAGAGACCAAGACATCAGTGAGAGAATAAGAAATATCTCCAATATTTGTTCTAGGCAAATGATTTCCATCAGTAGTATGAATCGTGAGATTTCTAGAATATTTAGTGTTATTATTAAGGAGTTAGGGATTGTTGGTCATATGGTTAAACCAGAATCAAAGTCATGAAAATATTTTTACCTGAAATGCCCAAAGCAGAAAATGCGAAAACAATCATTTGTTGAACCATCTCTAGGGTCAAGGGATGAGTAGGCACAGGTGTAGATTGTTGAACAAAAGTTGTTGGAGTAGAAGGAGTTTGAATGGAAAAACTAATAGAGGTAGTGAAAGCAGTGACAAATTTCTTGGGCAACTTCGTGGGACAATCTTTGAGTATGTGCCTATCTATGTTGCAGCAATTATAGAATTTGTGAACACAATTAGAAGCATAATGACCAAATTTCTTGCAACAGAAACTTTAAACAACACTCAAATCACAATTTTGTGGCTTTCCTTGTGCAGTGTAGGCCACGAGAACAAGTGATTATTTTTTATAGTCCATGGTTGATTATGTGAAGAGGCGTTATTCTTCATGAAACAACTGATTAAGGCATGCATCCAAAACAGAGACCGAATCTTGATTCATGAGATTGGAACAAACACCTTCAAAATCATATCTTAATTTCATAAGAAATTGATCTCTTTTAGTGGTTTCATGAACTAATTGAACAAAACCAAGACCTTCAGGAGGCAAATTTTAGTACATGATAACAATGTATTTAGACCAAAGATTTGTGAATTGGGAATTAAATTATAAGATGGACATATTATCTTGTTGCACAACTACAATGTCATGTTCAAGGTGGAAATGTAGAGCGATGTTGTTTTGATGGTAAATTTGCTTCAGGTAGACCCATATGATTATCGCGATCTTGAAAGGTCGAAGATTAAAAACAATGGTGGGTCAACAGAGCCGATGATCCAGGCCATGACTTGAGCATCGTGGACCTCCCGTTTAGCATGGTCATCCTTCTCGATTTCTTTATTAGGAACTGTAACATCTCGTCAGGATATTACATATTTAATTAAATAAAATAGATAAAACAATAATTACATCGTAATTAATAATACTTCATTTCCCATAAAGCGCGGGAAATTTAAAACTTTACTACTTCCAAATTCCAAAATTCATAGTCTATAAAATTGAAAATGATATAAAATCCTCTCATAAGAGTTTACAATTTATTTCCAAAACATAAAATATATTTATAGCTCCCATGCTATCCCCGCTCCATGACTAAGTCTCACCAACACCACCTGCATCAACATCATCTGCTCACGTGTACCGCGTACACGATCATCGCCAAACACAAGCAGATAAGGTGAGCTTAACAGATAAAACATATACCAGTATATATGCATATATACAACACATTTATATATAGGCAACACATTCATCCCAAATGAATTCCATCCCTTTTAATGCATACCACTTGGCCACAACTAGGTCATTCGTGTTCTACATCTTCTAGTGATTACTTCGAGGTGACTTGCTGCTATACCTATCGACCACAACCGATAGAGCAAGTGCGGGAAACCATGTTACGGATCATACACTGTAACGCCAAATGGAGTTCCCAAATACGAATATAGTTCGCAACGTCCCAAGACTACCAAACTCGTCAGTCAACTACTAAGGAGGGCAATCTATCTGAACCCATCCGTACTGGCCACAACCAGCACACTCACACCGACAACACTCGCCAACCCGAGCCACAACTCAAGAGTTTCTCGTGTTCATCCACCATCCCGAGCCATAACTCAAGAGATGTTATTCCGAGCCACAACTCAAGGAATACCACGTGCTTTAACCCCTATCCCGAGCCACAACTCAAGGGATACGTGTCGAGCCACAACTCAAGGAACACTAGCAATCCCACCTTTGAAGCATCACCATAAGCCTTGTAGATATCGCCCACAGAATCAAGAATACCAATACTGCTGCAGTAAAATCGCCTGGTGGGGGACACGTACCACCAGGTGCTGCGTGCTTCCAAACTGCCTGGAAGGTGTGATGGTCGAACCTTTGTTCATATTAAATATTTAAATTTTGGGAACTTAACATTATTTTCGCGCATAAGAAATGATATTAGTTGCATCATATTTGTTTGGATAATCCTAAGTTAAATAACGCAACTAAAATTTGATTTAAGTCCTTAAGATTATGAATAGTGAATATTTTAAGTCATAAAATAAGTTCCAAAATAAGAATTTTGGAGAGAAATAGTTCAGGTACTAAATGCACGCCTAGTTCTCATGTTTACACCCCTTTTTTCCAATTGTAATATCTATTTCTGAAAAAAAAAACGTTTCTGGAGCTAACTACACCCCCTGTTTTCAAGTTTACATCCCCTTCTGTAATTTAACTTTCAATTTCTGTTCTGCACCCCTTCTTTTTACTAAGCTGCACCCCTAATGTCACTTAAAATCTAGTCCACCAAATTTCACCACGTCGCAATCCTTCACTTACTAAATTAACCAATGACAGTTTGCCACATCATCAATCCTCCACTAACTCAAATCACCAATCAATGTTTGCCACATCATCATCTCCTTCCCAACACAAACCCTAACCCTAATCTTTCCTTCTCTCTCTTCCGCACCAACCCACTCCGCAACCGCCACACTTTGTAGCTGCCACCTCCGACGCCGACCGTCACTACCTCTCCGTCGACCTGCCTCCTCTACGCGAACCACCACTTTCTCACATAATCTCGCTGGATTGCCAACCTCCGACAACCGCCTCTTCCACGCGAACCACCATCTTCTCGCACAATCTCGTCGGCTCGCCCACCTCCGACCACCACTGCACTCACGCTGGCTCCGTCGTGCCACCATCTTCGTCATCTACAACAACCCCAAACGACATTCCACTTCATCTTCTTCGCGCCTCTTTCTTCCTCCATCATCACGTTGTCGAAAAACTCCACGATTTCACCATCTTCGCACCTCGTCGAGCTCGCTGGAACGCCTCATTTATGTTGCGCCATCGTCAGAAACGCAACCCCTACTGCTGACGTCGGGGTTCGCGCCTGTATCAACCACCACTCGAGCTCACGTCGGAATCCATGGCTGCACCCTCTTCTCGCACGAGCTGCCGGAACCTCACCCGCATTCGCGAACACGAAGGCTGCTGCACCTTCTTCTTTGTGGCAACGTTCATGGCAGCACCATGCTCGAATGCGAAGTCGCCACACTCGATCCTTCAATGGCAGCACCACCGTGACCGGCCGCCGCGAGCCCCTCGCGCAACCACCATTCCCGCTCGAGAATGCAGACCTGACGCCACTTCCCGGCGATAGTCGCGGACCCAACAACACCTTTCGCGTCAACTCCGCAGCCACCGCGACAACCACCATAATCTCGCCTGAACCACTCACGGCAACCAAACCCTAATGGGGAGAAAGACTACTCTGGCATGTGACAGTCTCTCAAGGAACTGTCAAAGAGTCAACATTGGTCAACTAGTCAACTCTGGGCAAGGGCAGTCAACGTTGGTCAAACAAGCTATTTTTACACTAGTTTGGCAGGTGGTTCCTTTGCAGGAACCCTAAATGGCCTAGTAAGGAAAATATAGTCTGGCGGCAGTTCACCATCAACTAAACTAATTCTGGAAATTTCCCAGAACTACAAACTTTAAAAATAGAATATACAATTCATACATAATCATACCATACTTAGCATGCCAATCAGACATAAAATAATCAACACATGAAATTATCCTATTTAGCATGCCAATCACATTTAAAATAAGGTTAACGTGTAAGGTACTCTAATCATCATACCAATCAAAATTAAACATGAACTTAACGCGTAAAGTTCCTCTAACCTGGTTTCCTTAGCTTAGCTTTGACTCTTGCAAGTTCTCCCTTGATCACCAATGTCCTCCTTTGTTTTTCTCTCAACTCAGTCCTCAAAACCTCACTCAAAACTCACAAAAAATCCAAAAATTTGTGCTCTCTTCTGCAACCACAATGACAACCCAACCAAACCTTCTCTCTTACCTCAAAATGGCCTTTTAAGTGGTCTTAATGTGGGTTTAATGAAAAAAAAAACGAAAATGGCATTAATCCTAAGTTAATTACCATTCAATGTCCTAATTCAATTATGTTTTTCAGCCACCCTTGGCTGCCATGTCCATTAGGGTTTTCCTTTAAACCTTCAAGTTCAAGCCAAAGCCAAAAAAAAATAGCAAAAAACGAAATTTAATTTGGGTTCCCTAAGGCTCGAACTCACAATCATGCCAAAGTAAAATCAATGCTAAACAATCAAGCCAATTCATGTTTCTTACTAACTAATATAATTCAAATATTATATTATTCCACTACATGATTAACATATTTTTAAAACAATAACAAATAAATACACACAAATGTTACACATACCTAAAATTTGAACCCAAGTACTCTCATACAATTAAGTACACTCAACCACTTAAACTAGTACTTTTCTATGTCATACAAATTAGAATTTAATGTCATAAAGATTTTCTCTACCCGCATTTATTAATTAATTATTTATTAATTAATTAAATTCTACATATCTTACAGGAACCAATGTGCTGCCATCGATGTGACCTCAAAGTTTTTTCCTTTGACGAAGATCTCGAATTGGAATGCCCAAGCGGAATAGGTCTTACCATTAAGGCGAATGAACAAAACTTCATATTTCTTCGAAGACATAATCTGAATGAGGAAAAGGGCAAAAATGAAAAGATAGGGCTGAATAAAAACTAGAATTAGGATGTGATCTTAATCGAGTTTGATACCATGTTAGACTTTAGAAAATTGTCAGTAAAACTGTGTGTTCTCCTCTTGGATAATTCTCTCATATATATTGAATACATACATATGTACTACCTTTTAAATATCTAAACTGCCATATATACAATTAGTCTGCGGTGTATCCTAATAAAAGAGGATAACATTTACAATACAAAATTAGCATAGACTTTGCTGATTTTAATGACCAAATAATTTGCCAATCAATGTTAGCGGATTACATAATTAACTCCTTACGTAATTAACTTCGTTGACATTAGATAGTTATATGTAATATATTCTAATGCAGAGTTTCAAGGCTTTAAATCAATGGGCAGTGGTTGTGGTGGTAGATCCCATTAGTAATGTTAAAGGCAAAAGTGGTAATTTATGTTAGTTGTTTAATCCACAAACTATGATGCTTGGTTAGGAACCACGACAAACAACTTCCAATTTGGGTCATCTAAACAAGCCATCTATCCAAGTGGGTGTTCCTTTATTTCATTCTAAAAGTAGCTCTATTTTTTCTTTTTATTGTTACTTATTGTTTTTCCAATCTCCTTTTAGGCTCTGCTCCACGGATTCAATAAACATTATTACTCCACAACAATCAAGTACAAAAAGAATGAACTTGAAGAGAAGATTGTCGTCTTTCGTGTAATCCATATATTGTCGTCTGCATCACCGTTTGCACCGCCGCCTACATTGTCTACACCATTCGTGTCATATGGGTCGTCAGAATCGTTGTCGAGGTCACTAAAAGCCACGTGACAAAAGAATGTGAAGGAAGAAGATCTTTATTAACTGGGACTTGCAAGTGACACTCAAGAAGGAGTTGGAACATTAGGGGAACTGACCTTTACTGATAATTCAAGTTGGATACAAAGTCATAAATTCTCGCTTGGCCTGAAGGAAGCCTTAGGTTTTTTAGTCTTCTCGTGGAGCTAAGATAGTGACTTTCACTGTTAGAAATGACAGAGGACAATGTAGGGTTATATTGAAATAGTATGACTATCCCATTTGTTAGAGAATATTTCTTACAAGTCTTGGATTTCAGCTAAATTTGGCTAGTTTAAATCAATATTTTTTTGTATTACGTTGTACTTAATTAATTTTTATTAAAATATATCACATGTTGAAATTTTTTTACACTATATAAAGAATTTTTTATCTTCAAGTCTTGTATAAGCCATTTATACGAAAAAAAAAACTTATTGTGTAAATCAATAGTTTAATAAATGTGGTTTAAAATTAAAGACAACACATTTATAAGTATGGTCTGATGCAGGTCGAAAATTGTGGTCATTCCTAATATTTTAATCCACGGTTTTGAAAATGTGGTCATATAAAAAATCGTGGCTTATTACTTATAGCCATGCCAACCTAATTCACGGTTGAAAAATCGTAGCCTAAATTTTAGGCCACGACGGTTTTTATGCTTTAGGCTATGTTTTTATGTTGTTGTCTATAGTGATTTTTGTTATAGTGGGTTCGTCTAGATCACCGGCTGATAAAGCCCGTCTGGGTCGTCAGGCCAATCAAGTCTGTCTAGGTCGTCGGGTCCGTTAAAGTTGTCTACCCAACCCAATCTGTCTAGGTCATCGGGCCTGTCCGACCTGTCTTGGTTGTCAGGCCCATGCAGCCCGTGTGGTCTTCAAGCCTGCCCGACCCGTATGGGTCATCGAGCTTGTTTAGGTCATTTTGTCTTGTCTAGGTTGTCAGTCCCATTTTGATAGTCGAGCCCCCCCGACCCGCCTTGATTATTGGCCCGCTTGGCCCGTCTTTGTTGTCGATCTTGTCCGATATTGGATCGTCAGGTCAGCCCGACCCTTGTATGTCATCGGGTTGGTCTGACCTGTCTAGGTCATCTAGGCCAGATTGACACCTCTAATATTGAATAATGAGAAATTTCATAAATTGTGGAATTTCAATTTTCTTCTTTTTTGAGTGAATTTCAAATTCTATTATTTTAGTGATTTGAAATACCTTCTCAAAATTCCTTAATTTCGATTTCCTTCTAATTTTCTTATCCAAACAAGTCATTTTACTTGAAAGAAATTCAAATTCTCCAAATAAATGAATTACTCTTTTAAATTTCCTCAACTAAACACACTATGAAGATAAGATATTTCTTAGAAAGCTTGGTACAACAGAAGACATTTCATTTAAGCAATGCTCAACCATACTATGTAACTGATTCTTTAGTCATTTCATTTCTGAATGTAAGTAATCAATCTACAACACTTTTCATCAAATTACTAAATTTCTTATATATCTTGTGTTTGATCATGGTTAACATTGGCTTGTCTTATGTGTTAATAACTGCAGTTGAGCGTAATGGGAAGCCCATTGGTATAAAGGTATGTGTATACTCCCACTAAACTTGCAAATTTACTTTGGTTTAATCCCTTTAATGAAGTATGAAGCTAATTAACCTTTTCATTTTATAATTATACAGATTGCTTACGATTGGTTGTATGTTTGTCCAAGAGGAATTCATGATCTTGTAATGTATACTAAAGAAAAATATAACAACCCTTTGATTTTCATAACTGAAAATGGTGAGTAAAACAACTTATATACAATATTTAGTTTCCGAAACATATAAATATTTGGAATATATTTGACAAAACAAATACATTATATTATTTGCAGGTGTAAACAAATTTAATAATGATCAAATGCAGTCACGGAGGAATATATGTTATTAGGGATGTGAACGGGGCAGGTAGGGTACTACGGGTAGTAGCTCCTATATACCTTACCCGCTGGATAAATATTCGTCTTGTACCCATATCTATATTCGTCGGGTATCTGTTACACGCGTACCCGCGGGTATTTACAAAATTATTTTAAAAAAAAATATTTAATCATAAATTCAAATAAAATAAAATAAAATACATCACTATCATAAATTTTAAATAAAGTTTAAATAAACTCAAGTTCATACAAATCCAAATAATTATAAAAGTAAATATAAAATGACGTTAAACACAATAGAAATTGTTTAATTAGTGTTTGTATCGACAAGCCCACTTTCTCTTATTGATTCCTGAAAAATAAACCAATACAAAATCACTAACGATTTATATTGTAGTTTATTTTTGAATGAAATATTAAAAAAATTACTAACTTCATCACCTTCATTCACAATAACATTATTTGATTCCCCTCCATTTGATTCACCACATTAGAGGCATTTTTCGCTTGTTCATCACATTCATTGGGATTAGAAATTCTTTCCGTAAACATGTTAAACAACAAACCAATAAATATTTAAATAATTTATATAAATTCGTAGACATCATTAATTTAGAATATTACAAATGCACAAAACTAGGTGACTTTTTAATGTTTCTACTATACAAAATTCTATCAAAGAGGTTGTAAAAACAATTTATAAAGTGAGTATACATAAATTATACTTGTAATTAATCTTGAGAAACCAAAATTGTGTCCCCTGCTATTAAAATAAGGGTTAAATATGTTTTTGGTCCCTTAACTTTCAGTGAATTTTAAAATTAGTCCATTTCGAAACTTTAGACCAATTTAGTCCTTCATCTTTTGATATATGTGGATTTAGTCCTTTTAATCAAATTTTGTTAGGTTTATTTGATGTTTCGTATGTATTTGATAGAAGTCATATGATAATAATTTTCAATTCATACGAAACTTATGAAACATTGAAATAATAAACCAGAAAATTAATTAAATAAGAAAAACCATATGAAACCATATTTTTAAATTCTTAGAAATTAATAAAATTCAATTCTTAAAAGTTAACTCCATCATTTGACAACAAGCATACCATAAACATCACTGTCTATATAGGGTTTGATGTATATGCCCAATTTCATAGAAAGGAAAGAGAAGAATGTCAAGGGATGTACCTGGAAGAAGACAACTTACCAATTCTTGAAGCTGGAAGAATGAAGACAGAAGACAAGATAAGATGTGCAGCTTAGAAAAAATTAGGCCAGAATATTTTTTACTAATATATATATATATATATATATATATATATATATATATGAGTGTATTTTTGTGATTTAAATTTTAGCGGGTACGGGTATCCATGGGTACGGATACTATGATACTCGTACCCGCCCTGTTAATATGCGGGTATCAAAAATACTCGTACCTGCGGGTAGCGAGTATCCATTTTTAATATTCGTTTCCTATTCGTTGCACGTTTTATCCGCAGATATTGGCGGGTACGAATTTTTTTGACATTCCTATATGTTACTGTACAATAAAATTCTCAATTAGAAACCAATTTTAGAAATAAAAAATAGTTAGTCATTATTATAGTGACTAATTTAGATACTAATTTATAAAATTAAAAAATATTTAGTTACTAAAATAGTCACTATTATAAATAAAAAATTATAATTAATCACAAAATTGGTCATTAATTAATTAAAGACTAATTTAAAAATCAATTCACTTTGGTAGCCAATACCTAGGTAGCTAATTTTTAGTAACCAATTTCCTTTGGTAAACAAAACCATAATAACTAATTTAAAGACCAATTATAATTTATTCATAATAATGACTATTTTAGTAACCAATAATTTTTAATTTTATAAATTTGTATTTGGTGAATATAATTACTAATAATTACTATTTACTAAAATTAATTATTATTTCAAAGTTTTTTTTTCTGTCATACTTACAAAATTGATTACTATTATTATTCTCAGTCAACACATATAGTCAACACACATTTGTTGTAGCTTCAATGTCAAGTACTTGTTTACTCTCTTTTGTTTTTATTAGGACAGAGTTGAATACTCATTCAATTATATCAAATCATATGACAAATAGAAAAGAAAATAGTTTATTTTATTCATTGTGTTTGTAGTTAGAGTTTTAGTAAGGAATTAATTAAGTTTATTATATATTTATGGCAAAAAAAATTCTTACTATTTAGTTTTTTTAAAAGGTGTTTTGAGAGACATGTTAAATTTATTATTATGTCATAATTAGATTATTTATGCTTTGTATGATTCTAAAATTATGGTAGATTAAAGGCATAAATGTATGAGATGATTAATTAAAACTTGATTTTGTCTAATAATATAACATAAAAGAAAAAAAATGAATTGTGAAGTTCGTCTAATAATTAATAAATATTTTTTGGAGTTTTAAAAAATTAAAAAAATATTTCAAATAATTTTTGATAGATTTTAGGTGTGAAGTTATGATATATTGTATAATGATTTTTTAATCATCAAAATATGATAAATTATAATCAAATTAAACTACATTTTGTGACAATTTTTAAACGTCAAAATATGATAAAATATAATCAAATTATACTATATTTTATAGCGGTTTTTAACCGATATTATTTTTTTTCTTTTCTGATAACAATACTAGCAGTTAGGATATTTTTGTCATGAACTGTTATTGACATGTATAATTGTATAATTGTGATGGTTTTTAACCGCTAAAATTTGTTGTTTTAACCTTCTCAAATATCAATATTTTTTGTAGTGTTAGTTTCAATAAAATAATTTTCCTTATCTTCAACCATCAACTAGATTGATATTTTAAAAGTTTTCTTATATCTCTAAGGTATTTTTCATTTTATTATACTCTCAATTATACATACGTTTTCCTTTGTGCAATTTCATTTAATGGTATATCAAATTTTTTTCTAAGAAACACATTTGATCTTTTTGTTAACATTTTTATTTATGTTTATTATTATTATTATCATGTAAAATACTATTTTTATATTTTTAATATAATTGTTTTTATTTTCCAACTCATTATCATATGTGTAATTTTATCACTATAATTGTATAAATAAATTTTATTTACCATTATATAATAATTTAATTTAATTACCATCAATCGTTTTTATCACCATCCAACATATATTGAAGTTCAAAAGATGAAAGATCTATGGTAAAATTCTATTATTATTAGTTTTTTTTTTTCTTTGTGTGATTTTGATCAAGTGATATATTATAACTTTAATTAGTATATGAAAAAGTATATTTCATTAAAATTGGTTAAATTACTCTTTTAGTCCTTCTATTTGTCAAGTAATATCAGTTTGGTCCTTAAGTTTTTTTTTTGTCTCAATTTGGTCCTCATTTTCTTAAAAATGATTTAATTTAGTCTTTACCGTTAGTTTGACCAGACAATGTTAAAGTCAACGCCACATGTCAATTTATGGTTTTTTGAATTTTTTTGAATTTTTTTATTTTTTCCACGTGTCACTTTATAGTTGTGCTATGTGTCAAAATGATTCAATTTGGTCCCTATATTTGTTTTTATTTTCAATTTAGTCCCATTTTTTTATAACATTTTTTATAAATGTTATGGTGATATTCTTACTAAAATTAACGTTTTTATTAAATATTTCTAGAAATATTTTAATTTAACTTTAAATTCTATACAAAACATTAAATTTTGGTTTTGTTTTAAACTTGAAATTTAGTTTCTAAACTTATGTGTGACAAATTATTTTATTTTTAATCTTCACTAAGTCTGTATAATATGATACACTTGATGTCTTTATATATGATGACAAAATTAGTAATGGTTGAAATTAAGTTTGGGGTTTAACTTTGTTTAATAATAAAACTAAAAAAAATTGTTTAAAAATATTTCTACAAATATTTAATAAAAATGTTAATTTAGTAAGAATATTATCATAAGATTTATACAAAAACTAAATTGAGTGTCAATTTAAGGAGGGACAATATTGTTTCACTTTTACAAAAATTGGGACTAAATTGAAACTAAAAACAAATATAGGGTCTCTCATCTTCAAGCTAGCTGCTCAACCCTTTTCTATTCCACTGTTCCACATAAGTTGTTTTTCATCTCATCTTCGTTCTTTCCCAGCTGGTTTTCGTGAGCTAATAGAGGTTCGTCATGATAACCTTGTTTCCTCTCCCTTTCACTATTTTCCAGCTCACAAATCTGCTCCTAGAGCTGTTGTACCCAGTTGTTTGGGTATATGAGTCTTTTGATAGCCTTTTTCCAGGTAAGGGAAGTTAGGGCCTTTCATCTTTTTCCGTAAATCTACCCATTTTTAGCTTTGTCTCGTATTTACATGGTTTGTGTGCTACTGTGGATGTATGGTATGCCTTAATGTATTGTTTGGTTTGGAAATGTCTATTAATGCATGTTAGAACAATGGCGATATTTGTTGTTTTTGCCCAAGCGGACTGGTCTCGCCTAGGCGAAAATATCATAACCTTACTTTGGATCCTGCCTCGAACTCTCGCTCAGGCGGAGAGCTTTCGTTTTGAGCAAGGGGTCATCTCGCTCAGGCGAGAGGGGCTCGCCTAAGCGAGAACGCGTGGGAGCCTGAGGTGTTTCGCGTAGTTGTAGTCGAGGCGAGGGATCTCACCTTTAGGCGAGGGGTGGTCTCGCTCAGGCGAGGAAGTCTCGCCCAATTGAGAACTCGCGAACCCTGCTGTGTTTTCTATTGGCAGTCTCGCCTAAGCGAGGACCTACAGCTTGAGCGAAAGACCCTTTTTTTCCTAAGCGATGGTCCCTAGCTTGAGCGAGACTGGTGCGGGAATTTGTGTTCTTTTTCATGTTCTTTTTGGGTGTTGGTTGTATGATTGGTTAGAGTACCCTATTTAAAGTATGAAGTATGTGAATATGCATGAAATATCTGATTGTATGGGTTGGAATTGATATGTTTGGCATGAGCTTGGTATGATATATGTTTGGATGATTGGTTATTTATATATATTGACATGAGATTGGTATGCATGGGAACTCTATGATTGGTTGGTGAAACATGGACAAGGAATGGGTAGGACGTAATCCTATGGACCCTCCTAGTGGAAGATCATGGTGGTGCCTCATCTAATGGACGTAATCCCATGGACCCTCCTAGTGAGAGTTCATGGTGGTGCCTCATCTAATGGATGAAATTCCTTGAACCTCGTGGTGAGAGTTCATTGTGGTGTCTCATCTAATAGATGTTATTCCATGAACCTCGTGGTGAGAGTTCATGGTGGTGCCTCACGGCCAGGACGTAATTCCACGAAGGTTTCGTGGTGGTGCCTCACGACCAAGACGTAATTCCACGAAGTTTTAATGGTGGTGCCTCATGGTTAGGACGTAATTCTATGACCCTCTTGGTAAGGTTTCGTGGTGGTGCCTCATTATATGTATCCGGATAGTTGAGTCTTAAAGTCTTAAATTGTTTGCTACCACATATTTGGATGACTGATATGTATTCTTGACCGTGAATCACATGTTTGGTTGTATGATAAAAATCTTTTACTCTAGCTTACCCCTTTGTTTGCTTGTATGTTCTGTGTGTGGTTTTCCTCTTTTGCGATGATCATCAATTTATTGATGTGAGCAGATGTGAGGACCCCTGGCGATCGTAGTGACAGTGGGGATGCTACAACTTGATGATCATGGATGGGTGTTAGGCTCACTATTGAGCCCATATTTGAAGAAGTTTTATTTAGTTTTGTAAATCCCCTGTCATGGGCAAGTCCTTGAACCACTGTTGAACTGTTGTATTTTGCTCTAGACAATGTAGTGCCTCTATTTCCCGTGTTCGGATGATTGGATGACTGCAAACTTTCATGCCCTAAACTCCGTGCTCTATGGATATTTTGAGTATGCGACGTTTTATTCAATTAGATTTATCTTTTTAAATGAGATGTTACAAAAATGAGTTACTTTATCATTAATCATCTTTATATCTTAATTCATATTTAGTTTTATTAAAATTAAATTAAAAATATTGTTATCTCTTATATATAAACCATGACATGTGTCCATTGTTTACTAATTCCAGTAGAATATTTATTGAAATTATTAATTACTAATTGAAATGATTACTATTATTATAATTAATAATAACAAATATATAAATTAGTAAATGTATAAAATATGTAAAATATTTACATTCACAATTAATATTATAATGTAATACAATATTGTAATGTAATATAACATTGTAATGTAATATAATATTGTAATGTAATATGTTTGATAATAGAGAAATGGTTATTTCGTTGATATTGTAAAAAAAAAATGTTTATGTGTCAAATTGTAGACTCTACACAGTGAGTGAGGTAATCAGTTAAGTGAGATAATGGTTATTTTGTTTTTTTAATTTTTTGTGTGAATTAGCGAATACCATGTGTAACACCCTATTTAACTAATAAACATAATTAAAGAAAGCGTAACACTAAATTAATATAGCAGCGCAGTCCTGTAGTTTAAACATAAATCCTTAAAATTATCTAAGGCACACCACGATGCCAAAAACAAACCAGGTACAAGATTCAACAGTAAGCTAATAGGAATTTAAAAGATAGACTAGTACATGGGCCATAGCCCTAAAATAAATAGTTCAACAACCGAAGCCAATCCAAAGGTTAAGCAGCGGAACTGTCACCTCCCTGTTGACCCCGAATGTTCCTCGCATCTGCTCACATCAAAAAGTTGATGATCATCGCAAAAGAGAGAACCACACAGATGAAACACACAACAAACAAACAGAAAGGTAAGCTAGAGCCAAAAGAAAATTTATCATACAATCAGATATACTTTCACGGTCAAATATACACATATCATCAAGGCATGTTATGACTTTCAAATCAATACACTAAGACTCGACTCGACTCATCCAGATATGTATAATTAGGTCGGATTCAGCGGATGCTTGCACTTGTGGTGGATATCTCTGCTCACCCCCGAGCTAAGTGTTACAATGTTTCCAATCCTCCACACATAAGGTTAGCCCTTAATGAGTTTCAGGCCTCCTGCTACTCTCACCACAAGAGTCAATCCGCTCTAAGTGAGACTAACTGACTCCTTAGAGTGTCAAGATGCAACCTTACCTTGAATCCTTACCAAATTATATAGATGGGGCACCACCATGAACACCCACTAACAGGGGTCATGGAATTACGTCCCGACCACTGAAGCACGACCCTGAAATCTCACCTAGAGATTCCAAGGAATTACGCACTGACCATAGACCAACCGTAATCAAACAATAAAGGAATATTCATCATGCATATGATTTCATGCCAATCCCTATAACCAAATCCTCATTCATATCACACGTGAAATTCATGCCAACTCATTCTTCCCAATCCACAAATATAGAATTTTCGCCCATTCCAATGCCATGCCACTTTAATTACTAACCACCTCATACTCAGATTATGCCAAACTCATGTTGACTCAACATTTTAGCGCATACAAGCAGTCTCATAAGCATATCCATACAGTTCATACTTAGGATAGAGCATACCAAGCCATACATACAATTGCAGCCCAAAAACAAGAAAGGAACAGTTATATAGTGAAGTCTCGTGTTAGTCTCGCCCAAGCCACAGGTTCTCGCTTAGGCGAGACTGTCAACAGGGAACCCTACGAGACTCGCGAGTTCTCGCTTAAGTGAGTCGCTACTCGCCTGGGCGAAAACACCTCTCGCCCAAAAGCGAGGTCCCTCGTCTGAGCTACACATGCAGCAACGTGCCTCAAGCCCCCATGCATCCTCGCTTAGGCGAGCCTCTCTCGCCTGACCGAGATGGTGTCTCGCTCAAACGAAAGCCCTGCGCCTGAGCGAGAGCTCAAACCTGTTTCTACAAGTCTCGCCTAGGCGAGACTGGTTCGCTTGGGCGAGAACGTCAGGTCTCGCCACTGTTCATCCTACAACAGTTATATTTTCATACTCAAACAATAATATCAACCATCTCATGCATCCATAGTAGCATACAAGTTCAAAAATCATGAAACCAAGGCAAAGCAAACAACAATCACATCAAATAGAAAGGTTTCTCCCTTCCCTTACCTGGAATGAGCTAGCAAACTACTACGACACCTAAGCTCACCAACAGCAGCTCCAAGAGCAGATTGAAGGACTGTAGATAGTAGCACAGAAAGTGGATTGATTTTACTACAACGAGCTCCAACATAACCCACGAAAATAACTTAGAAATGGTTCATGGTTAGAGTACTGACTTACATGTAGGAAAAACTGAGTTGAACTGAGTTGAACGGGACAGAGGGGCAAACCCTAACAGAGCGTAGTGTGTGGAATAGAAGAGCAAAGTGGTTGTCTTTTCTGGAATGAAAAGAGAAGAGTGTGTTAGGGCAAACTTAGGGTCTCGTTTCCCTTTTGGGCCAGCCCTTAGGCCCAATAGTTTGGGGCAACCTTTAAAATAAAAGGGCATAATAAAAAGTGGGCTTTACACCATGTGTAAAAAAAAATTGTGCTTTTATTTTGTTACGGTTATAGATTAATTATTCTTTAAGCTCTTATAATTTAATTAAATATTATTACTAAATACATCTCGGTTATAGTTTTATCTCTTCAAGTCAAATAATTTAAAACTATAACATCAAATTAGTAATTTAGATTAAATATATGACATCTTTATATCTTAATTCATATTTATTTTTATTAAAATTAAATTAAAACTATTGTCACATTGTATTATATTATAAATCATCAGTGGCGGAGTACTCAGAGGTAGGGTCATGGTCCCCAAAATTTTAAAATCTTTTTTATATTATAAATATTTTAAAATTTTTTATATTATAGATATTAAAAAATATATTATAAATTAATGTTGATTAAATAAAATATTTTATTTTTTTTATAAACATAATAATTAATGTTAATAAATTATAAAATATAAAATTAAACATAATAAAAAATAAAGAGTAAAAAATTTGTCAAGATATTTTTTATTTTATTTATTTATTATGGTTTGAGTTTCTCATAAATTGTTCTCATATCTCATTCTCAGTTGTTATTATTTTTTTTGTGAAGAGAAAAAGATCTGTTATTTTTGCTCTTATTTCTCCTCTGTCCTCTTCCATTCTTGTAGGAGAAAAAATGAAGAAAAAATGAAGGTAGTTATTTGGTCTCAATTGTTAGTGAAATATTAATTTCATAATTTATTTAATGAGCCTCTTTTATATTAATTTTTTATTTTATGAACATAAAAAAAATACCGGATTTTAATTGTGGTTCGATTATATGTCTTCCGTTTCTCACAAATTTTTCTCATATTCTCACAAGTTTTCTTTTATTTTTAAAGAGAAAAAGATATATTATTTTTCCTCCTATTTTTCCTCTATTATCGTTCATTCTCAAGGGAGAAAAGAATAAGGTAATTCTTTGGTCTCAATTGATAGTGAAATATTAGTTTAATAATTTATTTAATGAGCTTGTTTTATATTAATTTTTTATTTTATGAACATAGAAGAAAAAGTATTATACTGTGTGTTTTATTATAACCGAATTTTAATTGTGGTTCCATTCTATGTCTTGAGTTTCTCACAAATTGTTCTTATCTCCTATTCTCACCTATTTTCTTTTGTTTCTGGGAAGAAAAAGATCTATTATTTTTACTCTCATCTCTTAGTTGTCTTTTACCATTCTCAAGAAAATAAATAAGAATATAATTCTCTCTTGTCTCACTTGATAGTAAAATATTAGTTTAATCATTTATTTAATGAGCCTCTTATATATTAATTTTTTATTTTATGAACATAGAAGAAAAAATATTGTATTTTGTGCTTTTTATAACTGGATTTTAAGTGTTGATTATCACTGAATTTTCTTTTACAATCTTTTAAATATGTGTGATTTCTTTGTTAATTATCGTTATACTAAATTATGTATTCATTTTTATTTTATTAGTGACAATAATTAGATGTATAAATTTTGGATGTATTATTTTAACTCCCTAATAATGTTCGTCATGATCCGCCACGGTAAACTATGGTGTGCCATATTGTTTATTGTTTCCAATAGAATATTAATTGAAATTATTAAGGTTTTATTTAAATTAATAATTATTAATTGAAATTATTATTATTATAATTAGCAATTAAAAATATATAAATTAATAATGTATAAAATATACAAAATATTTACGTTCGCAATTAATATTTCTTGTAACATATTGTAATGTATTATAATATTGTAATGTAATATCTTGGCTAATTGAGTAAGAAAAGTAGATCTTTACTCGAATATGTAGACTTCCACATAATAAGGTTGGTATTTTATTTTTTTAATTTTATGTGTGAATTAATGTGGGAGTGTCCCTCGTAAAAAAAAATTCTTTTTTGTGCTTTTATTTTGTTACATTTATAGATTAATTACTAAAATTATTTTCTTTATTATTAATTATCTTTATATCATAATTTATATTTATTTTTATTAAAATTGAATGAAAACTATTATTACAATTTATTATATTATAAACCATGACATGTGTCGCATTATTTATTGTTTCTAGCATAATATTAATTGAAATTAGTAAGTTTCTGCTTAAATTATTTATTATTAATTAAATTTGTTATTATTAATATAATTAATAATGTCTAAAATATTTATTTATGCAATTAACAAAAGTAGATTTCACATGTCAAAATTGTAGACTCTCACATAGTAAGGTTGATTTCTTCTTTTGATTAATCGAGAGAACGCAGTTTTTAAAATTTTATTTTTTGTGTGAATTAATGAGAGGGTGCAGAGATGTCAACGTGATGGGTAGAGTACGGATAGTAGTTTTCTTGGATTCTACCCGTTGGATACATATCCGTCTCGTATTCGTATTATATTCGTTTGGTATTAGGGATGACAAACATATCCGTGCCTGCGGATATCTGCGGATAAAATCCGCGATGGATAGTTACTACCCGCGGGTAGCGGCTATTTTAATACCCGCTTATAAACGGGTCGGGTATGGGTATCATATTATCCGTACCCGCGGGTACCCGTTACCCGCAAAAAATTAAAATTAAAATTTAATTTATATTTTATTAAGTTAAATTTAATTAAAATTAGAAGTAATAGTATATTTTATTATGTCAAATTTAATTATAATTATAATTAT
>Ga0214545_1003992_pt1 | contig 27835 bp, 5 predicted proteins | sample CNSS4metaG_FD_160064 | JGI IMG/M metagenome (GOLD analysis project Ga0214545, IMG submission 160064) | Root nodule microbial communities from cowpea collected in UCLA plant growth center, Los Angeles, California, USA - CNSS4 | ecosystem: Host-associated > Plants > Roots > Nodule | place: USA... | reverse complement strand
ACGTCAGATAAACTTAACAAAATTTGGTTAAAAGGACTAAATTCACGCATTTTGAAAGATGAATGACTAAATTGGTCAAAAGTTTTGATGAGGGACTAATTCCAAATTTCGCTGAAACTTGAGGGACAAAAAACATATTTAACCCCAACAAAAAAACACCCTCTGAACACAGAACACAGAACACAGAAAAGTTCTTCGATATTTATTGTAACATCCCGACCGGATATTACGAATTTAAATAATAAAATAAAGAAGTAAATAATAAAACTTCATTTATTATAACTGATATTCCCAAAACGCGAGAATATTAAAATAAACTCTTATTACTTTCTTAATAAACCAAAATTCATAAGTATAAATAAGATTGTAATTATCCAAAAGTCCAGAATATTTATAATTACAATTTATTTGAAAGCATAAAAAAACTTTATAAAAGTTCTCATAAAATCTTCTCCCAAAACTAGCTTCGCTCCGTCTCTAGGCCTCACCAGATCCACCTGCAATAACATTTGCTCCCGTGTACCGCATACACGATCGTCGCCAAACACAAGCAGATAGGGTGAGCTAACATATTACACATACATATAAATATTGCATAGTTATATATATCACACAATCACACCAATACTGCTGCAGTAAAATCCCCTAGCGGGGAACACGTACCGCCAAGCGCTGCCCGCTTCCAAACCGCGTGGAAGTTATGATGAGTCGAACCTTGACTCACATTCAATAATTAAATTTTGGGAATTTAGTATTATTTTTGCGCTTAAAAATCGTATTTAGTTGCATGCTAAATTTATTATTAGATATTCTTAAGTTTAATAATGCAACTGTAATTTAATTTAGGTCCTCAAGGATGTAAATAATGAATATTTTAATTCATAAATTAAGTCCCAAAATAGGAATTTTGGAGAGAAATAGTTTAGGTACTAAATGCACCCCCAATTCTCATGTTTACACCCCCTTTTTCCAATTGGAATATCTATTTTAAAATAAAACATTTCTGGAGCTAGTTGTACCCCTGTTTTCAGGTTTACACCCCTTTTGTAATAGTAATTCATTTCTGTTCTGCACCCCTCCTTTTTACTAAGCTGCACCCTAATGTCACTTAAACTCTAGTCCACCAGATTTCGCCACCTGACAATCCTCCACTTACTAAATTAACCAATGACAGTTTGCCACATCATCAAGCCTCCACTAACTCATATCACCAATCATTGTTTGCCACATCATCATCTCCTTTCTAACACAAACCATAACCCTTATCTCTCTTTCTCTCTCTTCCGCACCAACCCACTCCGCAGCCGCCACATTCCGCAGTCGCCACGACCATGTCCGACCACCACTGCCCACGCCGGAAAGCCACTGCCCGTCGCGCCCTCGTCAGAAACCTCGCCACCGTTGCTACACCAATGGTCCGCAACAGCAGCGTCTTCTTCGCACGTCTCGCAGCCACCACCACCCTCCTCCGCGCCTGCAACTCACGTGAACAGCCCGCACACCACACGCAGCCACCTCCCGCAGCCCTGCTCGACGCCGCTGCCACCCGAAGCCACCACCTCTGCACCAACACTCGTCGGAAAATCCACCATTGCAGCACCACTCACGGCCTACAACAACCACCGCGCCTCGCTGCAGTTCGCCTCTTCCCCTCGCGCCACCACCGTCGCGATCTCGTCGTCAACAACAGCCCCGTCGTCGCTCGCACATCGAACCACCACTGCCACACCAAGACAGCCCGCGCTCTACAACACCTTTGCGACGTCGCTGCAACTCGTCGGAGTTCGCGAGCGTCATCTTCTCCGTGCATCCCGCTGCCTGAACCACCATTATCGAACTAGCCTCACCACCATTCACTATGTCGACCACGCTCACTCCCGCGCCATCGTCGACATACATCGCAACAAGAATAAATGAGACGCCGAACGGGTCCTCTATCGGAGAACTAGTGGCCCCAAAGAGAATCTGCGAAACGCCCCTTGCGGCAACCCTCACGGGAGCCAAACCCTAATTGCGGGAAGAGAACTCTGGCTTGAGAGGGAGAGTGCTCTGACACGTGGTAGTCTCTCACTGGTCAGTCAACGAGTCAACACTGGTCAACTCTGGCAAAGATTTGTATTTCTGGCAGGTGGTTCCTCTATAGGAACCCTAAATTTCCTACAAGAGGAAGAATCGTCTGGCGGCAGTTCATCGTCGACCAGACAATTTCTAGAAATTTCCCAGAACAATAAATTAAAAGGGAAATAAAATATCAAGCATGATATCACCAAATTCATACCTCATCATACCATTCTTGGCATGCCAATCAGACTTAAGTTAATCAACACATGAAATTACCCTATTTAGCATATCATTCCAATTTAAATTAAAGGTAATGCATAAGGTTACTCTTTTTAGCATGTGAATCAATTAAAATAAGATTAGCTCGTAAAAGCTCCCCTGACCTGGTCTCATTTGCTTAGAACTTTGAAAATTCTCCCTTGATCACCAATGACCCTCTTTGGTTCTTCTCAACACTCTCAATCCTCATGTGAATCAATTAAAATAAGATTAGCGCGTAAAAGCTCCCCTAACCTGGTCTCCTTTGCTTAGAACTTTGAAAATTCTCCCTTGATCACCAATGGCCCTCTTTGGTTCTTCTCAACACTCTCAATCCTCACAAACACTAAATTTTCGTTCTCCCTTCTGCAACCACAATAACAGCCCACCAAAACCCTCTTTCTTACCTCTAATTCGCCTTTTAAAAGTGCTCTTAATGTGGTTTAATGGTCTAAAACGAAAATCCTATTAAATTATGGTTAATGTCCTTTAATTGGTTGTCTATGATGGTTTTCCAACCCTCTTTGGCTGCTAGGGTTTTCCTCTACCCTTTCATATTCAATTCAAAACTAAGTTTGGCAAAATTAAAGTTTAATTTGGGTTCTCGAAGACTTAACTCTACCCTTTCATATTCAATTCAAAACTAAGTTTGGCAAAATTAAAGTTTAATTTGGGTTCTCCAAGACTTAAACCCACAACCATGCCAATACCAATGTTAAACCATCAAGTCAATTCATGTTTCTTGCTTACTAATATAATTCACATATTATATTATTTCACAACATAATTATACATATTATTAAAACAATAATAATTAATTACATAAAAAACATACATAAGACTTGAACCCAAGTCCTCTCACACAATTAAAGTACTCTCAACCACTTAAACTAATACTTTTCCATGTCATACAAACCAGGATTAAATACCATAAATGTTCTTCCTACCTGCATTTATTAATTAATTATTTAATTTTCACGGGTCTTACATTTATCACGTAAAGTTGCTTACAAATATCATTCTATCATTACCCATAAACATTGAACAAAGAAAATACACACAAATACCTGGAGTAACGTTAAAAAAAGAAAGGAAGAATGAATTGCAAAAAAAAAACAAACAAAACATCTTCCGTATTTATCACGTAAACTTCTTTCCAAATATCATTCTATCATTAAAACATAAACACTGCAACACAGAAAAAATACAGAAATACCTGGAGTAAGGAAAAAAGACGGAAGGAAGAAAGAACTGGAAAACAACAAACAAAAAATAATTACACAACTTCTTCCATATTTATCTGTGAAACTTCCTTCTAGAGCAAACTTCTGCATTTAAACCAAGCCTTTGCGTCGAGTGGAAATGAAAGGTGGTCAAATCAGTTTCAGATGCATTTAAAACTTTGCAAAATTACGAAATAACCAAACCCAAATACACTACGGAACATAAAACAGGGATAAAAAAGTCATTACGTCTTTAGATGCTTCAACCATTCCTAAAGGGCACCAAAATGACGAAAAAACCTATTTATTGGACACGTGTCAGCTAATCAGATAGGGGTTTTAGGGTAATATTCCTAGTAGTTTGTTTTCTTAGTTTTTAAGTAGATTTATAACAATAAAATTTTAATATCAATATTATTATTAAAATTTGTGAGAGAAGTTAATCAACATTCAAGTTTAATATCAATATTATTAATCCATTTAAAAAAAAAACAAATATTAGACGATGAAAAAAAATGTAAATAATAATTAGTAAACAATTTAAAACTATAAATGATACACAATGCAAAAATAATATAAAGAGTATATTTGTCTAGCAATAAAGTTGTCATGTTTTAGCACAAATATTATACTATTTATTTATTATTTTATATCATATATTTAATTTTTATTATTTGTAATTGTAATTATTAACGTATTTTTATTATATTTTTAAAAATTTTCATCTTCAAAATTTGTTCATATTTTAAATATGAACTTCTCTCATACATTAAAAATATATAAGATATATACAAGTTTTTTAGAGGCGTTAAATTATCCATTAAAATGTCTTTACCTTTTTATAAATTATTTTTGGAATTTTGAATTTTAAATTCAAAGATATTTTTATAGTTTTTGAAATTTCAAATTCAAAATTAAAACTTTATTACTAATATATTTCAAACACATATTTCAAATTTCACTCTATGAATTTACCAAGCAATGCTTTCAAATTTTTTATTATTTATTATATAAATTTAAGTTAATTAAAATATAATAAAAAATGATATTGATATTTTATTTTGTAAAATTGAATAATAATATTTTATTACTTTTTGTATAAAAATATGTTTAAATTATATATTTATATTTTTTAATAAAATGTACTTTTCACACAGACAAAATGTTTTTCATTTATTCTTTATATTGTTGACATCTATATTAAAAAACATAAGTGTTAATTTATGAAAGTTTATTTAATAAGCTACGTTGAAATTTAAGAAAAATTTTGAAATCTTTATAAAACTTTCTTAAGTACGTAGATTTTTAAAATATTTTTCATCTAAAATTATAATACAATAAATTCAAATATAAAATTTCACTAAGACAAAAAAATCGTTGATTTTTTCATAATTAATGCAAACTAATGATGAAGATGTGTTGGAAGAGACAAAAATTTCTTCATCTTTAAGAAGTTGAAAAAATATACTTCAAGTAGTGTAGGAAGAAATCGAGAAGTTATTTTTATTCTTCTCAACATCTTTTAATTTTGCAAGATGAAAAATAGGTTTTGAAAAGTATAAAAAAGTTTTTTCAATGAAGTTGGAAAATAAAAACAAAGTCTTAATTTTTAATTTGATAAATATATATATATATATATATATATAAAAGGTAAGTAATTTTATTTGTGTTTATTATTATTATTATTAATTAATAAAAAACTATTAACCAATAAGATTAAAAGAAAGTGTAATATGTAATGAGTGTTTTTAAAATAAGTTAATAAAACACCTATTATTTTTTTCTGTAGAATAGAAAAGGAGAAAATATTTATATTTATATAAAAGTACTTGTTAATTATAAATCTTTCTTCTACTCTTAAATTTTCAAAATGTCTGTTATCATTAATGAGACAAATCCATGGAGTGAAGAACTTCATTTTAATTTTGTTTGTTCGAAAATTTAGAAATTTTGATTTTACCTTTATAATTTGCATTTAATATAAAAATAAAATGTAATTTATGATTTGTATTTACTTTACTATTATAATTCTCACATAGTAAATATTATCTCAAATAACATTAAATATTCTATTTGAAAGTATCCACTCTCAAAGCTACAAAACATTTCAATAAAATTTGTGTAGTATCAATAAATTCCATATCAAATCCTAATTAATTTATTATATCACAATTTTTAATAATTTATTTTATAAAAATTACCTACCTTCTCCGATAAACTTTGTGTAAAGGTTTTTAAAGTTGTCATCTTGTCATACTTACTACTTCAAAATATTAATTATGAAGACCACCAATTATGTTTTTTTGGACAATGCACCCTCCCACTGCATTAAACGAATGTTATATTTTCCAATACATGCCTTCTCCAAGACATCATTTTCTAACCTCTATCAAACATAGAGATGATAAATAAACTCGTACTCATGAGTATCACTCGAACCCGTCCCCGTTTTGACAGGAAATTCCCACATTGACTGGGTATGGGTATGGATAATACCTGAAGTTTTCAAATGTGGATGGGATGGGGATATACATATTTCCTTCCAAATACTCGCCATTTAGATAAGTTACTCAAATTTATTAATATTGTTATTAGTACTTTTTTATGAATTCTCATTTAATATTCTACATTTGGTGTTTATAAGCGTTGAAAAATTAAAAGAAAAATATGTTTTCATAAGTGAAAATGAATCTGATGAAGAAGGTACATTATATTTTAGTAATTAAATTTTTCAATTTCAATTATTATATTATATCTAATTTTTCTTTTTTTCTATGTGTAGGTGAATCAAATGCAAATGAAACCACTGATCGTTTGTAAAATTAATAAATATTTTGGTTATTATAAAATTTTAGTAATGTGTAATATTTTAGTTCTTATATAATTATTTAAATGTTCTTTAGTTGTTATTTGATACTTTAATTTGAGATTCATACTACTAATATTTTTCTTAAATTTGACATCATGTAAAGAAAAAAGACTATGTTATTTTAATATTAAATATTTTGATAGTATCATGATTCCTTTGGTGTGATTTTTAAATTTTTGATAAAAATTATTTAATTGATATTTAGAACAGTAAAAAAAATAGGTATGGATATGGGTATAAGAATATACCTGTTATCCGGTAGGGATGAGGATAAGTTAAAAGTTGTATACACGTTGGGTTTAGAGATGGGGATGAAGATGAATTTTTATTATGGGGATGGGGATGGGATTATGATACTCGTACACGCTCCGTCCCGTTGTCATCCCTCGTCAAACATTAATGTTCTACACAAAGATTAAATGTTCTTGCATAGGTTTGTGTGCTCTTATGTTCTTAGAAATTTGTAGATGTTTTAGGCACACCTTTGCATCTTCAACAAATACCTTTTGGCTGCCTCACTCCTCTCAAACACCCACCATTTTCATCCTTTTAGAAAACAGTGTAGGTGTGTTATGTGAAGAAGAAAATTTGGAAGAACAAAAGACTAAAAAAAAAATCATATAATAAGATGTACACGAAAAATTAGTGAATCAAATATGACGTAAAGAAAAGTCGAAACTTCAATGGCTTATACAAAACATAGCCCAAAACAAAAAGAAAAAACAAATAGATAAAAAAAAAAGAAAAACACAAAAAAAATAGTAAGTTGAATCTAATGGAAAGAAAAGTCCTAATAATAAAAAACCAAAACTTTAATAGGTTAAAATAAAAGGTAGCCAAAAAAAAAAGTCTGAAAAAAAAAAGATCATATTCGAAGAAGAAAAAAAGAAACCATGAGTTGTTGAATCTGGTGAAAAGAAAAAGGAAACTTTATCTACTTAAATAAAATCATAGTTGAAAAAAAAAATTGAAGAAGGAGAGGAGCATAAAACAATGAGTTGAATATGACGCAAAAGAAACTCAAATGAATTAAACAAAAATGTATCCCAAAAAGAAAAAGAAAAAACAAAGATGGTAGAAGAAACATTAAATTTTGACAAAACTGAGATTTAAAAAAATAATGGAAGAAGAACAAACCTTCTAAAAAATATATTCGTATTTATGCTTAATAGTTTTGCCTTTGGCATTCAAGAGATCTTCAGTCTTCTTCTTCTTGAAGATTTCATTCATCTCGAAAATTTTTAAGAAAATTTCATTCAAACCTTTTAAAAATGATATTTGTCCTTGTGCTTCAAGAGCTTTTTGATCTTCTTCTTCTTGAAGATTTCATTCATCTTGAAAACAAAAACATAGATATTCTGAGATAAAAATATCAATCATTGCAAACCATATAGGAAAATAGAATCAAACTTTTTCATCTCGTGACACACCTGCATCTCCAATAATCTTTTCATATTGAAAACAAAAACAAAGTTAAAACAGAGAATCATAAACATAACACAAGAATCAAACTTTTTAAAAATTAAAGGTAGTTAGCATCATCACAGAACAATAACATATTATGTTCTTCAAACAAAAGCTTATACTTTTATTGTGTTTTTCAAACAGTTGATTCATCTAGCAGAAAACATTTATTCTATCAAAGAAAGAAAAATATAAAAAAGTATTCAGATATGGTAGAAGAAGAAAAGATCTCGAGAAGAACAAAAACTTCAACCTTTATTGTGTTCTTGAAACAGTTCAATCCATATATGTTATAAAACATTCATTCATCAGAGAAAAAAAAACATAAAGAAGTGTTTAGATCTAGAAGAAGAAGAAGAGATTTGCGAGACCGATCGGAAAGTGTCCCACAATATCTAAATAAATAAATAAAATTTTCTTACTTGACGTAAATTTTTCATTCTCCTTTGGTAAAAAGTTCATTCTTTCTTAGTGCTACCATCGTATAGAGTCAATCCTTTCGATAACCACATTAATGAAGGTATTCAAACAATGAAGTTCACGGTCCAATTTTATTTGTACATATTTTATATTTTATATGACCTATTTGCTTTTGGAATTGTGTTTCAAATATTGGAAGATCCCACTATCCATTGGATTGTTACCTCTTCAAATCTCAAACTCATTACTACAATATATCAACCCATACCAGTACATTAAGTAAAAGGGGTATAAATATCAATCTAACCTCAAAATAAACTAAGGGTGGACATTAGAAAAGATGGTTCAGAAAGAGAATCGGAATGGGTCAAACCCATATCCAATTTTAGATTTTTCATATTTACTTATTATTATATTTTGTTTTATTATTTTTTTATTATTTATTTAATCTTTTTCCTACACATTTTTAAACAAGACCCACAAGCTTCTTTTCCCTCATCTCTTTGCAAAACCCTAACACGCTAGGTCCTGGCTGTCTCATATGCTTCCACCACCAGTCATGGCCATGTCACCACTTTTGAAAAACCACATAAGTTTGCATATTTAATTAAATGTATCGTGTTAGGATGGACGTTGTAGAATACTAACACATTTCCTACACGTAACCGACTCCTAGATCCAACATTTGGTTTCATAGACCATGTTGTTACTTTTATAAATTTTCACAGTTTTCCAAAATAAATCATGGTGTGCTAACCGATTACACACACAACAACATCGATTAGCTAACTAGTTGTGCTAACCTATACACAACATGTTAGGAATACAAGTGTGAGTCTAAGTCCCACATTGATCAGAAATGAGAAAGTAGAGCACTATATAAGAATAAAGACTCATAAACCCATTGTCTTAAGGTTTTGGGTTGAGAGTGGTGTCAGTATCTTATGTGGTTAGGCTCAGATCTCATTGGTGTTGTTCTCCCCAGTGAAACCCCCTCACACACACAAATGAAGCTTGCTTCAGCAAAGCTAAACAACTACATGATTGGGTTATATCTGTAAAATCTCATCACAAATCAAGCCAAATGAACACGGTTCATCTCGCTAATTTGACTTCCTTAATTCCTTTCCACATTGAAATTGTTACATACGAACATAACATTAAGCTTTTTTTTATACTTGAAAGCATTGAGTGTAAAAAAAATTAATATTTAAAATATATTTTACTTTAATAAAAAAGTATTTTTTATTAATATAGTGTAATTTTACACTGATTTAAAAAATATATAATTTATATATAACTGTGTGTAAAGAAGACGACTTTATAAGAAAAAGTAATATTTTATATACATGATTTCACTTCCAACGATGCATTTCTGAATAAAAAAAATAAGGGTGATAATGTGGGCTGGCTAGGTCCGTTGACCCACTCCGCAGTTGGCCCACAAAATGCGGGTTGGGATGGCCGACTCCCACATGGAAAATGCAGGCTAAAAAGTATGGCCCACCCTATATAAGTGCGGGCCTGCGTGCTAACCCGTTTTTTTTTTAAATTCTTATGATAAAACTTTCAATGTTCAACAAATTGGGAAACGTTAACATGTTCACAAAATTAAGCAAAGACTTTGAGAAGTTGGATGATAAAATGATAATTCAACATTTTTATCATATTTATATTCGTACTTTGACATACACGATGTATTCTTTAAATTTTAGCACATTCAAAAATACATAACACTTGTCTTTTCCACTCACACAAGAATTTGGAACGTTCATACAAAAATCTAGAATGAAAGTAACCAATATACACAAGTGCAAGTCTTTTTTTTATGCGGGTCGCAAGCCAACCTGCATGGATCGCAGGGCAGCCCGTGCGGGCTGCGGGTTATGCGAACTAGGCTTTTACGGGCCAGCGAACTCAATATCTTGACTTGTCCCGCATTTTTTGGTGAACCGGTTCGCCAGGCTAAACCCACGTTGCTGTCCCTAATAAAAACCAGGATTATTATTATGAAGCCCATTTAACTTCCAATTACTTTACATAATTGAATATTGAACATGATAACATTTATGGTGTGTTTAGATGAGGCAATTCAAGAGGGTGATTCATTTATTTGGAGAATTTGAAATTCTTTGTAATGAAATGTTTTGTTTGGATAGAGAAATTAAAAAGCATTTAAAATGCATGCATTTTCTTGAAGTATTTCAATTAGTTAAATTAGAAGAAATTCAAATACCCTAAAAAAGGTGGAATTTGAAATTGTTCTCACTCAACCTCACAACCATGACAGGCTGGGCTGTCAGGCTTATTTGGATCATCGGGCCAATCCAACCTGTCTGGGTTTTTCGACCGACCCGACCCGTTTGGGTCGTCGAGTAAGACCAATTTGGTTGGGTAGTCAGGTCAGCTCGGTCCATCTGGGTCGTCGAGCCCGTTTCCAAATTTATTATGAACTCAAAACATAATTAAGCCTAAAATAAATATTATTAAAATTAAATTTTATCTCATAAGAAATTCAATTGTTTGTTCCAAACAATTAATTGAAATGTAAGATATTTTAATTTCTTTATCCAAACAAGTTATTTAGAAAATGAAAAGAATTTAACGGTAAACAATTCAAATACAAAGCATTTTAATTTGGTTAACCAAAGTCGTTTACAAGTCACGACTTCTGATTTAAAAAAAAAATGCGAATCATGTGAGAAGAACATGACTTGAGACGATGCTGGTTTTAACTAAAGTCATGTACACAACTCGCAACCTCTAATTAAAAAAGATGCAAATCATGTGAGGAGAGCACAATATTTTCTTCACTAAAGTCGTGTAGTAGTATGACATAATTTTAAAAACTAAAATTGAAAGTTGTCATGTGTGCTCATGACTTTAGTGCATTACCCACATAATTTAACTTTAAGTAAAGTCATGATTGAACCAAACGACTTTAGTTCATCTTGTTTTTACTCAAAAGTTCACGGTTGAAGGTAAAAAATCATGTTCATGAAATACGTTTTCTTCTTATAAAGTCTTCCTTAAATACAACTTGTACAGAATCGTAATTTTTTTAAAATTTGTCGATTTACAAAATTGATGCAAAATTACACCTAATAAAAAAAAGCCTAATAAATAACTTTATAATTATAAATGAACAAAAATAGAATTTTAACATAATATACACACACAAAAAATTAATAAACTCCATAAAATTCGCGAAACAAAAACAAAATGTTTAAGAAAAATTGATGATTATAAACAATTTGAAATGAACATTTCTCCCGGTACAGAGTTTCATTAATTTCATTGACTTTACCTTATTTACCTTATCTCATTCTTATCACCAAGTGCCACGACAAGAGCTACCAATGTTGAATGCGATTGAATATAAAGCGAACCATCATCTTCAGAATCTGTCTCAGATATCGAATGGCGGAGAACAAGGACCTCGAAACCGCCATCAGAAGGCTCGCCTCTGTCAAGAACCACCTCCTTTCCGCTCCCGCAGCGTCCCCTGAACTCACCTTGACCCGCACTTCCACTTCCGACAACAGCTTCGGCCGCGTTCACGGTCACGTTCCTTCTCACGACGTCGTTTGGAAGACCGCTTCCGATGACTTCACAGACATTGTGTACGAGAAGGCCGTCGGGGAAGGAATTGCCAAGGTTTACTTTCTGAAATCCTCTTTGCTTTTTCTTACTCTGCTGTTATCGCTACGCAACTGGTAAGTGTTGTGTTGCAGATAAGTATTAATAGGCCTGAGAGAAGGAACGCGTTCCGTCCCAAAACGGTGAAGGAGCTCATGCGTGCTTTCACTGACGCCAGGGATGATTCATCTGTTGGGGTCGTCATTCTCACTGGCAAGGTACCTCCTTCTCCCTTTTCTGAATTTTATTTATTAATTAATTTTTATTTCTTGGAAATTTGCACAGTAATATGAATGTATATTCAATCCATCCATGAATTTAATACTGCTATCTACAAAGTTTTATACCATTTCAAAATGATTAAGTTTATTACATCGATAAGAATATCATATTTATCAAAGTATAATATCATGAATGGATCGATTAAATTTGTATTTTATAAAAAAATATTAAAGGTTTTATTTATTAAAGTTATTGGGTAAGTATTGAATACTGATATAGCTGAAGCAAATTAAAATATTGAGATCATTCAATTGATAACGTGTTGTAGGGAACCAAGGCATTTTGTAGTGGTGGAGACCAGGCTTTGAGGACCGACGATGGCTATTCTGATGACGGAGGTTTTAGTAACCTTAATGTGCTAGACTTGCAGGTATAATTGATTGATTTTAGATTTTTCTGGTTGTGTGAATAGGAGTTATCCCTATTACACGAGTTAATCCCTTGTCTGTTTTGAGCCATTCATGAGAGTCTTCAAGTTCTATTGTGTGGTTCCCATTATTTGTAATGACACAAATGTTAATGTTTGTTATTGAAAAATAAAATGTTCCTTTCTTACTCTACTTTTTTTCATTTTGTTTTTCTCTTATTGCAGGTGCAGATACGCCGCCTCCCTAAGCCAGTGATTGCAATGGTACTCAGCCGCACCTTTTTGCAGCTTTGTTCTTAGGGTCGATGTAGTATCCAAAAAAAAAAAAGAAGGGACATGACAACATTAAAAATATATATTCAGTTTTGATTTTTAAAGTAGTACAAGTGTTGGACCAAAAGCAACCCAAGGGACACAAGAAAACCAGGACTTTGTTACCCATTAAATCGACTGCAAAAGGAAAAAGACTGATAGCCCTTGTCCTTTCCATTCTTCTAATACTTTTGCTTGCAAAACAAATAATACTCAGATAGTATTGCAGTATATTTTACTAAGTATTAATTGGAAGATAACACAGCTTTTAGTCATGTCATGGTTTGACTGGTCATCAAACAACTCACAGCACAAAAAATGTCCCGGGATTCAACTACTTGTAATATATTGTTTTGTTTGTATTGTCTTGATGATATTTTAAACTTTGTTCTTCTTTAAAAAGTCAACTCAAGGTTAATATAACATGCATTTCAGTTTTGTAAAATTTAATGTGCCCCTCTATGTCAACACCTACAACTCTAGGCCTCAAATTTTCAGTTAGTGAATAAAGATATGATATCGTGTTCTTTTTTGGTTCTGTACTATTCTTGTTATATGCAAACTATTTTTCTAACGTTAAAACAGGTAGCAGGTTATGCTGTTGGTGGAGGGCATATATTACATATGGTCTGTGACCTAACTATTGCAGCAGATAATGCTATCTTTGGCCAAACTGGTCCTAAGGTTCTTGAACCCTTTTCCCTTTTATATAAGACGCATAATAATTAAACATACAAGAATATATTCATAATCTATGAAGGCAAAGTTGTATTTCCCTCACTCTCCCTCTTCTGTAATGATATATGATAATGGATTTGTAATTCTTTCTATCTTTGTACGTACGGAAGGTAGGAAGCTTTGATGCTGGTTATGGAAGTTCTATCATGTCTCGTTTGGTAAGAATCAAATACGATTTATTTTGTTGGTAATTCACTCCATGATTTTACTATTCTAGATGGTAGTGGATTTTGTTTGCTGCATGGTTTTGATATCTCCAGTCCAAAGATAGAAACTCGCCTTGTTCATACAGGTAGGTCCAAAAAAAGCGCGTGAAATGTGGTTCCTCACAAGGCTTTATGATGCTGTTGAAGCAGAGAAAATGGGTCTTGTCAACACTGTTGTACCTGTGAGTTCTTTTCGTCTGAATAATTTGACTGTAATTTTAATTTCTCATTTTGCTGAAAGCATTACGAAATCTTACTTCACTGTTTGAGTATTACATTATTGTATACCAATTGGAGAAGTAATTAAACTGTCAAGGAACACTTAAGGAACAGGGAGCTACTTAAATTAAAGCAAATAGCAGAAACCGATGCTCCAACATCGCACTTACAGTGAACGCTATGTTTTGGTTTGGTCTAGCTTGAGAGTTTGGAGAAAGAAACGATAAAATGGTGTCGGGAGATACTGAGTAACAGTCCAACTGCTATACGGGTCCTCAAGTCAGCTCTTAATGCAGTGGATGATGGACATTCTGGACTTCAGGTATATTCAAGATTTTAATGTTATGTGAAATATTATGCAATTGTTAAATTAGTTCATTCTAGTTAACAATGTCGTACTTTATGTTTATTTTAGAAATATATATAAAATTAAAGGATATAAGTAATATTTATATTTAATAGCATTACAGTTAGCGTAAAGGGGTAATTTGTTCAACCAACAAGTATGCCTTATACATTGTTAATAGTCCAAGAAATTCATCTACTTAAGTGAAAAGCTTTACTGATAGACTTCCCATATAGGGAAATTAGCAAAAATATATTCAAAAGTGGTCTTGTGTTTCTTTAATTAAGACAAAGGAAATGTTTTTGATTCTTTCTGGGGGTGGTAATATATACTTTTTTTAGAAAAGTAATATAATATGAAGCAATATTAGTTATACTGAATATTCCAATGCTTTCAATGATGAATTTATTCTGATGTATTTCTCCTTCAGTCTACATGTTAACATTTTTTACCCTTGTCTTGATTCATATATATGCATTCTTAATTTGTACTTGGTGATCTAAATTATAGGAACTTGGGGGAAATGCAACACTGATATACTATGGCACGGAGGAAGCTAAAGAGGGGAAGACTGCATATTTGCAACGTAGACGCCCTGATTTTTCTAAGTTCAAACGGCGACCTTAAATGTTTGTTAATTGTTGCCATCAATTTGAGGCATGGACCTCTAGTCCTTAATTTACCTTGTCCTTAATTTTCCCATTTTAAATGTATCTGTGAGGTTGATAATGATAAAATAAACAGATTTCTCAGATTTAACTATTGTGTCCTGTTTCTTAAAAAGATCAGCTTCAGTAAACAAGACCGCAGAATATACATTTTCGCTTATTTTCTCAAAACTTTGGTATTCTGAAATTCAGTTTTGCCCCTGAGGTCATGGATTATTGAAAGCTCTTGCAAGTTTGAGTGAAGCTCATTATGCATGATGGCATGCTAAAGGGAACTTTTACAGGTTTATGCTGCAGAAGCTTCAGAATAGTTTTACTCTAGTTGTGTAATATTTCTGCGAATATTCGGTGTGTACGCAACATACTTGGATATGATATGATATGGTGAAACACACCATGTATATTCGGGAGTAAAAAGATGATGTGTTTGTTGCATGAGATGTGCCATACACCCCCTACTAACGATTATTCATTTGACTTTCTTAATGAGGCATGTCCAGATTACAAAAGAGGATCTTTGATCTGGATGTACAGGGTTACTACATTTTTATGAATCACCTCATTATTTTATAATCTACTTCGAAATGTACAAACTTTTCAGAAGATCCGTTTCTATATTGAATAGAGGTGATTCAATCAATTTAAGTGGCTTAATATCTAAATTATGCCTCCTTTGGACAATATTTTTTTATTGGACAATTTATAGTTGAATTTCAAAATAGGTAAACTTTACACATTAAATAATATTTTCAGTTTAATTATTGCTTTCTATCAATGCGAGCTAAACTCACTAGCTTTGTGGAGGGGTGTGAACTTGCTAAAATAAACCCGCTTAATACGAGGCTTAGCGAGATAATTTTTGCACGTTGTGGGTTCTGTGGCCAAACTCATTTATATACTCACATGTGTTCATTCTTAATGTCATTTATAAAAGAAGACTTCTCAAACAAGAAAACTAGGTTTGGTGACAAAATGAATGTGGCGAGACCTAGGCCTTGAAAGATTTATTGGCAATGACAATTTGGTAAAGAATACTATCTTTTTTAATTAGGTTGCATGAATCACACAAAAAGATCAGAGAACCGTAAGGAGATTGAATTACACTTTTAAAACCTTTTCATTAATTAATTGTTGTTTAGATCCTAATGAAAGAAGAGTGTGACGTGCGCTTTTGTGATATGAAAAGCAATAAATGATATTATCTTAAAAATATGTTTTTACACAAATAGAAAAACCCAATTATAGGGTTAGGTTAGATGATAAAAAAGGTGATAAAGAGAAAAGAAAAAACATAGGAATTTTATATTGGCTTGTTAAAATAACATATTGAATTAAAAATAGGGTGAATTGAACAATAAACAATTTTTGCAAAAGAAAAATTATTGATTTTTATTAAATCATATTGATCAAGATCGTAAAACAAGTTTTACCAGTATTTAAAATTCAATACTGAAAATTCTTTGAAGATTAAGAAAGATAAAATAATGTAACAAACAATGAAGGAAAAAAAATAGAGAAGACATTTACAACAAATTTACATCGATTCATCTTATAAGAGAGTTAAATTTAGTTGTTCAGTTTCTCTAATCATATCAATTTATTAACTCTCAATGATTTTTAACTAAGGTGGTTTCACTGACATATCATGTACACAAGCTTCCACACTTCATTCGAACATAGTCTTCAACAACATTCTTTAAATTAAAAGACATGACTTAATAACAACAATAAGTGGATTTTGCCCTAAATGTTGTCTTGCCTTCATCTTTTAAATGTATTCTAATTTGGTTATATCTAGAATATGTGTTTATGACACCTAAGAGCTTGCATCTTGACACACCATCTATCACATTTGCCAACCAGGAGGAGTACTATGTTTCCTAGATATGAGAAGCAAAAATCAACTTCCTGATTTCTTCAATCACAACCTTTTTCTTCTCCATAACAAGCTTTCTTCTTTCTATATCATTGACTTTGTGTATAGATGAATGATTACCAGTGAAATAGAAAATCAAGACCGATACCAAGCATGTTCAACACCAACCATGCAAATACATGTGTTTTCCTTAATGAACTTTACAAGTTTCCTTCGAGTTAGTCTTCTAGCTTCATTCCCACCTTAATTGTTTTTGTTAGAGAAAACATCAACAAACTCCAAATTATTTTTATTAAGCACTTACAACAAAATATATAAACATGAATATCTTTATATCAAATCTTGATTGACATAATTGTTTTGTCTATTGTCAACAATCTCATAACACTTGCTTGCATATCTTCATCTGATCAAGTTCACTCTTAAGACAAACAATAACATATTGTTGTTGGCATTTCATACTACAACCTTAATATGTGTGTGTACTTATACTAAGCTTTGTCAAGAATGTATTTTCGTCTGATCACCAAGAGGATCTCACAAAATGTGCCAAAGTTATTTTATGCAACAACCACTCAAAAAGGATAATTTTTCATTTATGCATATCCAATTGCCTTGTACAATCCTAACTTTTACTTTAGTCATGGTAAAAATTGTCTAACCTAGGCCTAATAAACTATTTTAAGTATAACAACATTCATTCAAATAGAAGTTTGCATTACCTGTTGTAGTAGGAGCATTTAGTGTAGTTGTAACATCCTGGCTACCCCTTCTCAGGCCCCAGAGGCTGTCAGGTTATTACAGTCCAATGCACCCCAACGCACCCCAACGCACCCCAACCCATCACCCTTCTCCGTCCATTCATACTGGGTGAGTTGTTGCCAGTGGGAATCGAACCCCCAACCTGACCTTTGACACCTCTGGCTCACCAACAGATGCTACCTGACCTTTAAATTCCAAAGAATACTTAGTCTTAGCTTGGAGTTGGTGTGAGCCAATCAATACGCAGTTTTAGAAGGAGTGACATTTGAAATAATACTTTGTTGTTTAGCTAAGAGTGATTTTTTTCCAAACACAACTCGATTGTTTATCCAAGAGTGGTTGCATTTCAAACAATGCTCAATTGTTTAACCAGGAGTGATTGTGATTGAAACAATACTCAATTATTTAGATAAGAGTGGTTGTGTTCCAAATTATACTCGGTTGATTAATTAGGAGTGTTCCAACTAATATTCGGTTGTTTAGCCAAGAATAGCCTAGGTCCAAATAATACTCATCTTGTATCTTACAGTGATAGTTTGCTAGTAGAACTTGATCAAGAATTGGACGTAATCTGTTTAATAAACGAACCAACATAAAAATATCAAGTGTAAATATTTTTTTACTCTTAACACCCTTAGATTGCATGTTATGGAACTATCATCTATCTATATTTAAAGAAAATAATCTTCTGTAATAAAATTGTGAAAATATATTGACATTGAGTTTGTCCAATTAAGACTCATATCTTTATTTTTAATTAAATGTTGTTCTTATGAAAAGTTTTAGTACATAATTGAACCCTCCTTTAAATGTATTTTGCCTATTTTTCATTTATCTCAATTTCCTTCACTTATCCAACAAGCTGGGATATTCACTCCTTAAACGCCTACTGAGGGTTGATATCTAAAATGTTGACCTAGGCAAATTAGGGATTAGGATATATACGACATCAACTACAAGCTACTTTTTGCATCATTTTTGAAGTCTTAACATGTAACATGCCAATCTATTTGACATTTATGAGAAACTTAAGTTTCAAGCGAATAATAGAGAGGATCGCTCTCAACTCGTTTAACAGTGGTCTAACCGAAAAAAAGATTGTATGATAATCGAGACATTTGTGACAATGTACTTTATGAACACTGGACTACAATTTGGCATCCTCTAAAGTAATTATAAGTTCAATATATCCTCCGACTTTTATGTGTTCTCCCAAGAAGTTGACCAACATCTCATTAAAAGGATTTAAATGATTGTATAATTGGTATGTATTGTATAATTGGGATGGATTGTACACTGGGAATAGGAAAACTCTAGGCTTATTTAAAAAAAAATACCATTAATACTCAAATTGTTGCAATATATTACCAATATAATCAAATTATTAATTCGTTACAATTTCAATAGATAAATCAATTTAAATACAATATAATCAAATATTTCTCTTAATTATTTAGAAATCAATATTTTAATATTTTAATCAAATGAAAAATGACTATGCAATTTTCAAAAATTGATTAATCGATACTTATATTATATAACTATGTAAGTTAAAATAACTTTAAAGATGGAAGAAACTCAACACTAATTTCAAATAAGTTAAGTTTTTACTAATTAAAAAGATTTTTATGTATTTATAATTATATATAAAATGATTTTCTTTTGTGTGTCCACGTTTCTCCCATTATAATTATTTATTCAATTTTTAAAAATTATCATTTACTTTTACATATTTTCTATAAAACGATTTTTTTTTTATTTTATATATAACCTAATAACATTATAATATAAATATATTAATATAACATCATTCATATTTAAAAATTATTACATAATTGTATTTGTTTACCTTAATAATATAAAAAGTTATAATAGAAATAAGTTTATTCAATTAATTTATAATTAAGTGATAATATAAACATTTTATATCAACTGTATTAAACATGAATAACAATTAAAAATGGTTTTTATGTAACATATGATAATAATTTATCATTATTTAATGATATAAAAAAATGGATTAAATTTAAATTAAAAATATGTTAGTTTAGGATATTTGAATTTGAATTATTTAAAAGGGGGCATTGCCTTTTTGGAAGGTTCGAAAGATGCAGCGTGAGATGATGCATTCATTGCAATTTGCTGGGTGCAATTGTTATTTGATCCAAAACGCGCATATTATTCGGGTACCCCCGTTCTTGTCTCTGCTATAAAATCACCTTTCATTCCATTTTGCGTTTTTGTAAAGCATTCTTCGCTTCTCTCTCTACTTTTTTCTCTCTCTCTCTACTCGTTCGAGATCCCTCAAGGTAATTTCAAATTCTCCAATCACCTTCTCTTCCACCCTCTTCCTCCTTAAGTAATTTCATTTCTCTCTTCAATGCTTTGTATTGCATGCGTTTTTTCAGCGTTTTCGCCGTTCATTTTTTTCGGGATTGCTTTTATTCTTTAGTTCGATGTTTTGGCTTTTGCCGCTGTTTGAAATACATATATGAATCGTTCGATCTGAGGGTTTCGGGACCTGGATGTTCAGATCGTTCCTCTTTTCTCAAACCGGGTCGTGTAAATTTTCTGGTTTACTTCTTCGTTTGTGATCCGTTCTGGTTTCCATGTGATTATTTTTTTATGAGGCGGATCAAAATGCTTGTTGCTGTTTTTGTTGCCTGGCTTGAGATCTGGTTGAGTCCAGTATCGTTGATTTGGTTGTCTGTCGACGAATTAGTTAATGATGAATTGATTTGATTCTGTACCACTGTTTGGGATTCGTTTACTGCGTTCGTGGATGAAATTATTTGGTTGAGTTTTGCTGCGGAAGGAAGTTTGGTTCTGTTAATGTTGTGTGCAATCTATTAATGTAGGGATCCGCTAGCTGAAGGAGAAATGGGGTTGACATTCACCAAGCTTTTCAGTCGGCTTTTTGCCAAGAAGGAAATGCGAATTCTGATGGTTGGTCTTGATGCCGCTGGTAAGACCACCATCTTGTACAAGCTCAAACTTGGAGAGATCGTTACAACAATTCCTACCATTGGTAAGTTTTCCGATTTTGATCTTGGTTGTGTTACATTGGTATGTATGTGTGTATAATATGTCACCAATATAATGTTAATGTGCTTACATTTTCAATATTGATCTAGTAACAACTTGTAGGAGGACTAAATTAGTTATTTCAGAGCTTGTTACACAGCTATTAAGCTTTTAAGATGAATCATACATTATTGAATCTGTAATGAAACCTTGAAAATTGAAGAATGAGATGTGAAATGATGCTGGGTATTTCAGAGGCTCGTCCGTTTGTGATTCGTTATATGCAATGGGAGTAATGTTTTACAGCAGTTATTGCTCACTACTTCATGTTAGTCCGATAGGAACCCTGAGCAGAAAATAGAAAAAAAAAAAATAGCGATGTTTTATTTCTTAACTGAAAAAGAACAGAGCAAGGAGAAAGATATTTCCTCCAAGGTATCCTCTTTATACAACAGAGATAATTCTCAGCTCTCAATTGGTACAGGACACAATGTCTCTCCTTTCTACCCCTAACCAGATCCTCTGTCCTTCCATAGTCTCTAATTAACTTCATAGTTATTCTAATAAACTATTGATACTACTATAACTAATTATTAACTGTTCATATTTGGAACCTCAAGCATACTAAATGCAGTCTTTTTTCCGGCAACAATCAGAGTTAGATTAGAGTTCCTATACTTTTGTTACGGAAGTAATTGGGTGAAATTCAAACTCATCTGTGCTGTTGCTCTTAATTGTATGTTTTCTGATTTTTATTTCTCTTAATTGTTTTAGGGTTCAATGTGGAGACTGTGGAATACAAGAATATTAGCTTCACTGTTTGGGATGTTGGTGGCCAAGACAAGGTGTAAAGTTTAATCTTTATGTATTCTTGACAATTTCTTGATAAAGCCTTCATGGTGCTGAGTTCTGTGTGTCTTAGAGGTCAGTAGCTTAATACACATGTTTTCTTTTGCAGATTCGTCCCTTGTGGAGGCACTACTTCCAAAACACACAGGGTCTGATATTTGTTGTAGACAGCAATGACAGGGACAGAGTTGTTGAGGCCAGAGATGAGTTGCATAGGATGTTGAATGAGGTACTTGTCAATTTAGGTTGGCTCTTTGGGTCATATTATGTGATATCTTTGTTTTGTTTTCGTGTCTGTTCCTGTTAGAAAGCACGACAATTGAAATAGGTTGTCCTTTTTGGTATCAAATCTGTTCCCATGTTCCTATCTTTCCATTTATTTTAACCCATTCTTGGGTAAAGCCTCCCAACTATATTTGAAAACGGATTGGTTATCCATATAAAGGAAACTTTCTTGTTGCTCTGCATCTTTTCTTGGTCCAAAATGTGAAGAAAGACTTTTGTTTGTTGTAAATTCTCGGTTGGGTTTATAAACCAAGAAAGACATGGGAAATATACCAAAGTCATCATAGCATAGGATTGATTTCGTCACTCTGCTCATACTGGAGAGAATTTTTAACTGAAAAATGGGCTGTTGGTTGTTGACTAGCGGGAATAGAAGCATGGAAGAAAGAGAAAGTGCACAAACAAAAGGAAGAAGGGTGACTTCTTTTGTAGATTCTGTCCAGCAGTAATCTGTTTTTAGTTTCATTACACATTTCTTTACAGATCTTGTTGGGTAGTCAAAGCCACTCAACGACTACTTTTTTTTCTAATAGATTCATCTGACATTTGCCCTATGTTTGGATGTAAGAGAAAAAAAAAGGGAAAATATTTTCGTGTTTGGTTGAAGAAATGTAGTGAAAGAACGGAGAGAAGTTGACTTTAAGGAACAATTTCTATAATTTTCTTTCTATTTCCAATTTCAAAATTTTCTCTCGTTTTCTTTGTACTCACCCCAACAGTAATTTCCTTCACTTATATGAGGTGTAAGATCACACATGTTCAAACTGATTCAGTATGCAATTTTCTATTTCTTTTATTGATATGACTATGCTGCTGAAGATACTACGCTTTTAGTGAGGCTATATTAGTTTTCCATATGATGTTTTTATAATAAAAAAAAGGCGTTTTCATATTGTTAAGAGGAGTTCACAACAGTTTTTTTTTTTTTTTTTAATTAAGTTTAATTTACCTATTTGTGTGGGATTGGAATCTCATCAATTAATGTTGTGGTATATTTCCTTGGAAGATAAATTATTGATTGGTAGCTTTACTTTAATGTAAATAATGACATTATGACCTGATTCATTGTCGCCTTTACTTTTGCCTCCTATTTATATATTGTGATAAATGTCATGTTTTTTCAAAAGTTAAATTTCAATTATCTTTTCAGGATGAACTGCGAGATGCAGTATTGCTTGTATTTGCTAACAAACAAGATCTTCCCAATGCAATGAATGCTGCTGAAATTACTGACAAGCTAGGTCTTCACTCTCTCAGACAGCGCCACTGGTAAATATTTTGATCACAGCATCCTTGACTATAACTGAAAGCGATCTTGGTTGAAATTTAACATACTTTTGTTTTACTTTCAGGTACATCCAGAGCACATGTGCAACCTCTGGGGAGGGTCTTTATGAGGGTTTGGACTGGCTTTCCAACAACATAGCCAACAAGGTACCTACTGAATTATCTTTTACATTCTTTCATGAGCATTGGGAAAATTGATTAAAAATGCTCTTTACATGGAGTGTTGACATTCACTATGCGTTATACAAGTTGCGTGAATTCATGCATTTTATTTTGTTAACCACTTAATCCTAAGTTTAAAATTCGTTTCTATATTATCATAATATTACGTATTTGTTGGCCTTTTGATTGTTCTAATTATTTTTCTTATGACTGTCAATCCTTCCAGGCTTAGGACTTTTTGGGAGTCTTCTTGTGGATTGGTAATTCTGGATGCAGGGGTGAATATTATCTAGTTTGTTTTTTGGTTCTCTTCTGAGACAAATTGGCTTTATGTTTTTATGTTTTCCGGTTTATTAGGGACACATCTTGATGGCTAAAATTATAGTAGGAATTTGTTTCATGGGATGTCTAATACTTTGAGCTTTTTTATTGGGTTTGGATTCAATGTTTATAACTGTAATTGATACCAATCAAGGCGCCATCCCATTTTGAGTTTTTATATCTTAATTTTGATAATATTCCTCCTAATTATTGTGGCGTGACACTGAAGAAAATGAGAAAACTACTTATCACTCGACTATAATATTTTGGTATTTGCATCCTTCGATGTCACAGTGCTTGTCCGTGTTTCTCCACTGGTGTATACCTGTTGTTAGCTTTAATGTATGCAATAAGGTGTATACCGTGCTTCATCATGCATTTAGTATTTAATGGGTTTATTTTTTTTCGTTGAAAGCACAAAAAGGTTTGGTTTTTTAGCTCTGAACAGAAACTTGAATTCTAGCATTGAAATATTTTTTTCTTGGTCTATACTGGGAGTTGAAACAGCTTTTTTCAAACTGTGCTATGTATAGAAGAAGAACGTGTCGCGTTCTTCTGTATCAGAGATCAGTTTTTGTTTGGAAAAAAAGGTGCAAAGCTAAAAGATGCCTTCTTTTTGTTCATATTTATCTTTTTTGCTTCCTAGTTTCCAGATGGCTTTTCTTTTTCATTTTAGATAAACTTTTTAAATAATCAAAGCCATTTGTTCGAATACAACACATTTTCAGTTTTTTTTCATTGAAAAATAATAACTGACATCAAAATCACATTTTAGTTTATAATTTTAATTTAAAGTCGTGAATTACAACACTGCTTCCATAAGAAGTCGTTTAAATGTTTTGATTTCTTCACACAAACTTGTGTTTATGAAATTATACATAATGTATTTGTGTAGTCCTTTCGAAACTTGTCTACTTCTCTAAAAGTTGATCCTATATTTAAATATCCATCTATTTAATCTAATATGTATATTTAAAATATTAAGTTATTTAATTTACATCATTGCTCTTAAACCCAAGTAATGTTTAACCTTTTTTAATTAGAAAAACTAGAACTTGAAAATATATTTTTCTATAGAAAGTTATGGTCCTGTATATATTTTGTTGTTTTAAAGCTTTTTCATTTTAATTAAGAATATCATAAAATAAAAGTCTCAATCTATACTCGTACTGAAATCATTATACAACACCATTTTTCACTAAAAAAAATCCATTGGCTGAACGACTCCTTCACAAAGTATTAAAAGGTTCTAATCATGGTCGTATTCATTACAAAAGGAAACGAACTACAATTAGTAGATTTAATTGAGAAGTCCTATTGTAAACCATATGAAACATGTCTACTAGAGAGGAACAACTTTCTTCTGCTATTATATTTAATTGTACTGTTTTGCATATGAATAATTTTCTTTACCATCTGAATGTTTTAGTTAAAATACTTTCCAATTATTTATGGAACCAATATTTACAAATATTAAAATTTGTGAAAGTGATGTTCATTTTAAGTGGTTTGTATCATCTCCTAAATATATAACTGCAAAAAATAAACTTAACAATAAATTTTAGATGTCATATATTGGAAGGAAAACTCGTTAAAATAATTTATAGATACACAATGTTACGTTAGAAGATAAAGGACAAATTCAATGAAAAATAAAAAAAATTAAAAGAAGAAAATAAAGAAACACATGCATTAAAGGAAATTTACAAAAGAGAAAAAGACCCTCCTTAGTGATACAACAACATTTAATATATTGAAGTAGTCTTTGCATAAAAAGACATTAAAAAGGAGAGAATTTTTTTATTATTGGGTAGGGGTGGCAAAACATGGCAAAACAACCCTGTGCAGCTCATCATTGATCCATCAGAAGTGAATTGGACTGGTTCATCATAAATAAATTGTTAAAATTGTGACTTATCCCCTCAAAAATTGAGTTGGTAGACCATTTTTTTTTTATTTTAATTTTATTTTATATATTTATTTTAATTTTTTAAATTTGTTTATATATATTTACAACACATTTAATCATTTAAATATTTATAAAATTTTAATTAAATAAATAATGCTTTTATCTTAAACTTTAAAAATGAATTGATATAAACTTTTTAACTCAATTACGTTTAATTTTTTTGTGTCAAATGAATTTTATAGCTAACATTGAAATAAGCACATGTCAAATGGTATAAATAACTCAAATGATAACATAAAACATGTTTGACATGTAAAGAAATTACAGTTAATAATCAAATTAAATTTATAAATTATCATTTTTGGGTGTAGTTTCTTTTATTTATCTTATCTTTTTTTAATAATAATTTTTTAAACCTTTTAAATTTTGAAAATAATTTTATTTATATAATTCCTCCTGTAATATCTCATTAATATATATATATATATATATATATATATATATATATATATATATATATATATATGATTTAATATTTTAGTCTTGAAAAATATTATATTATAAATTTTGAAAGTTATTATACATTAGTTCACCACTAATAAAATTTTTAAATTTTATATTTTGATCTCAAAATTATTATTCTATTATTTACACGACAATAAAATAAATAAAGATAAACTAACTATCCACTTAAAATAACTTTATACATATTATTCCATTTATTTTTTTCCTCTTTCATATAAATATACATTATATATTATTTCTTTAACATTGTTTTCATTATATATATATATATATATATATATATATATATATATATATATATATATATATATATAAAAAAAATATTTAATTTAACCTATTAATATAAGGTAGTATAATAAATTTACCATCCTCAGCAATAATAAAAGTTAAAATTATAAATGTAATAATAAATTAATAAATTATTATAGCAATATTTAGTTGCCACTTTCAAATATTAAATTAATAAATTAGATAAAATAGATCGTAAGATCTATTAATCAAGTTCATGGTTATAATAGGATAAATATTCATTATTTTATTCAGACTCAATAAAATAAAATAATAAAATACTAAATCGATAGATAAAATGAAAAACATAGATTTTTTTTTTATCTAAAAACACTAAACGGGTGAATAAGATAAAATATATTGCAAAATCTTTTAATATTCAAATTCAATATATTGCAAAATCTTGAAATATGTATTTATTGTTTTCCTGGGACAATACTCATGCAATTAAATTAATAAATAAGATGATATAGATAATGAGATCTATTGATTATATTCAAATACAATAAAATAAAATAAGCTATCTAATTGTCATATTTTGAATCAATAAAATAAGTATAATAAAAAGTTAATTTGGTGAGGGAAAAAATACACATCAAGATTTAGTTATCATATTCAGAATTAATAACGTAATATTGGTAAAGATGGAATTCACAAATAAGTTAGAATAAATTACACAATCATTTACTATTATTTCCATAATCAATAAGATAAAAAATTAATTTGGTAAATAAGATTAAATAGATACCACGATCTATTTACCTTGTTTAGTGTTATATAGAATTTATATCTTTTCACATCTATACCCGTTTGAAAATAAACAATTACCTTAATATAAAATAGATAATAAATGTTTTATATGTTTAGTAAAACAATATTATATCTTCTATTATTTAAGCATCTATCTTTTTTTATTTTTTAAGAACGACACTCATCATTTAGAATAGATGAGATTAATAAAATATCATATTAGGAAATAAGAAAATATAATTGTAATAATTAAGAATCAATGTAATAAATTTGGTAGAAAGATTAAATTGGTTGAAAAAGATAAAATATAGACTATGTATTTATCATATATGTTGATATACAAAATATTTTATAATAAGCCTCGTAAAATATGATATAACCTCTTTTATATATATATATATATATATATATATAAAAAAAGGGGATTTCCTTTTTTGTGTCCACATTTTAAAATACCAATTTTATCCTTTAAATATAATAATTTATTGCATTTTTAAAAATTGACCGTTATTTTTACAAATTTTTTATAAAATCGACTATCTCAACTTCTTTTCTTCTTTTTTATTTATCAATGGTTATACTTTCATCTGTTCTGATATATTTTACTTTATATATTAACTTAATAACATTATAATATTATCACCTACTAATATAATATCATGCATATATAAAAAATGCATACACATAAGCGTGATAGCGTCTATGTTTATACTAGTATAAGTATA
>Ga0214545_1003991_pt1 | contig 27840 bp, 8 predicted proteins | sample CNSS4metaG_FD_160064 | JGI IMG/M metagenome (GOLD analysis project Ga0214545, IMG submission 160064) | Root nodule microbial communities from cowpea collected in UCLA plant growth center, Los Angeles, California, USA - CNSS4 | ecosystem: Host-associated > Plants > Roots > Nodule | place: USA... | reverse complement strand
AGGGGGAGTGTTATGAATTAATGATTGTCCATTGATTTACTCATATGATTCATTACTCTTTATGGTAAATATTTGTATTAACTAAGTTGATTTGTTTCCTTTATGGATTACATTGTATCTATAAATAGGACTCTTCCTATCAATAATAATACACAGATGAGTTGCTCCCTATTCTCTATTTTTCTTCTCTTCTCTATTATCTATTATTCTCTCTATTATTCACTTTATTTCATAATAATATAATGATATTACTATTAATATTAAAAATAAATTTAACAAATAATAATAATGTCAATATATTAACAATAAATTATATTTAAATAATTAATGGAAATGATTTATAATAATATGAGTATTTTAATTATTTTATAATTTTATTAAAGTTATTGCATTTGTAAACTTTTCATTCATTTGTTTTTACTTTTACCTTTTTTCTTCTAATTCAAATAATCTCTTTTTTAACTTTCTTTTTTATTTTTCATTATTTTCCTGTTTCTCAAATAATTTTTTTTTTGAAACAAACAAAGTAAAAAGAAGTGGATAATCCTATGATCATACTGATAAAGAATAAATTGTAAAAAAAAAAATATGATGAAAAAGTGACAGGGAAACTTCTGATGGTAGATAAGGTCCTTTAAAAAAATAATGATCAGTAAGTATTTAATTAGGTTAGCAGACAAATAACTTGTATGGTTCATCATAATAAATATATATAAATTAAAATTAAACACAGATAAGGTATGAATAATTAAAGAATAATAAATGAGTTCTTAAGAGTCAGATCTTGGTGTCCAACTGTGGTCCTGACAGCCACAAACCAGCACCACATCATTTCAGCATCATAAATATTTGTGTTTATATTTTTTTAAATTAAAATTTATTTTTTATTTATTTTTTAATTTTTTAATAAAAGAATATGATTTTTTTTTATCAAAATGGTGATGAGATTTATTATCCAAGAGATTGTTGAAAGGGTAAAAATGTAAAAGAAGAATGTGTGGGTGATGGATAAGGAAGTGAATAAATAAATTGGCGGTTGAAGAGTGTTGTGAGTGTGAGTGGTGACGGCAAAGAAAAGCACAGCATCTAATTTTGGTGCACCGCGTCACGTGGCGCTTTAATATGCAATGATATTTGGGTCCCACACACGCTCTACGTGTCACGCGTACCCAACTCTGCCTGCCAAACAGAAATTTCCCCTCTTCTTCTCACTTTCTCACTTTATGCCGTATCACCTCTTCCTAATCACCACTTCCACACTCTCGGCGCGTGATCACCAACACAGAAGAAAAAGTCTGCAAATTAGGAGCGTAACTCACTGTTCGCACACGTGTGTGTTTGAATTCTATTTTGTTAAATTTTTATTTTTTTCATACCAGGTTTGAATAAATGGATTTTACTTGTGTATAATTTGGTATTATATTTAATTCAGTTTCAAATTATATTTTTGTATTAATTTTATGTTTTTTATATTGAATGAAATGTTACTATTTATATAAATATTCAAAAATATTTAAATTACAGGTTTTCTGGATGAATATTCTTTGAAAATTTAAAATCTTTTTAAAACAATTATTATCCAACTAGATGAGTTTATGAAAATGCGAGCATACCTTTGAATCTGGCCAGACTACCTAAATCTAGAAAATATCTTTATTTCTTTTACTTTGTAATAAATACTAATTTTGTCCCCACAAAATTATTACATGTTTTCATTCTATTCTTTATAAATTAACCAAACTATAGGTGCAGAACATCTGTGTTTATACAATAAATAATGAATACCACTTTTTGAAACAGCTATAATTTAAATTCTTTTTTTTAATTATAATTGTGTTTGGAATGAAGAAAAGATAAATGAATATAATATATATAATAGAACTGATAAAAACAGTGTAAATAAGATTATTTAGTTTTAAATATAAAAGAAATACTGATCATTCATAATCTATTATCAGAAGAATTACAAATTTTGTTAACGTGTAATATTATTGATAATTGATTGTATTTTTCCAACATAATTAAACATCCATGCTTTATACTTCTACATTTCTTTTATCTCTCCACCTATTTATCTACATTTTCTGTATTATTAAACGAAACACAATAGTACAATAGAAAAGAAAAAATAATAATAAGTTATAAAATTCATATAAAAATAAGAAAAATGTGTTATTTGAAGGAGTACAAAATTGTATACTTATTTAATGAGTATATAAAACATATGGGAAACATTCACTATATAAACATTCACTTTATTAATTTAATTTTTTTACTCGATTATTTAGTTCTTTTACAGCAATTATTTAACTCTACTGTATCCATACATTTGCTTTAGAAATAATGTTATGTATTATGTAATTTATTACAGGAATAAAAATATTTCTATTAACACGACTGTGATGGATTATTAAATTTTGAAAATATATTAAATAAATTATTTTAATATGTGATATAATTGTGTAATAAAGAACATTATATTTAACAATTTATTTTTATTTCAAATCATTTATGCCATGTTAGATTTGTCTTTCTTATTGATCTCTTCCACTGTTTTAACTTATATTTAAGAGTGAAGTGATGAATGGTGTCAAGATTTTTAATTAACTTCTCTAATATATTTTCTTAGTTTATCTTTGAGATTGAGGTATTGTATATGGTGTTAATCTTTTAATTGACTATTTTTATAGTCTTAGCTTTCACGAAGTGTATAAAAAGTCTTAGGTTGTGTTGACTTAAATGATTACCTATATTTCAAGGCTAATAAAAGAAATAATGGATATTTTCGAAAGATAATCACAAAACATGAAGACTTAGATAATTTCTTCTATAATAAAGTAAACATATTCACTATTAACATAATATATAAATTAATTGCTAGATTAAAAAAAAACACTAGTGATGACATCCTTGATTTGAGCCTCAATATGACTTTGATAAAAATCATCAAATATAAATAAAAGTTTAATAACTTCTAAATTAGTACAAAAATAACATTGAATATTCTAAATTAGGTTCTCCATCAATTTTGACTAGAAATTAGAATAATTGAACAAGATAATAACTTTTAACTATTACAATTTGAGTTTAGGCAATACATTACCTAACATAAATTAGGTTACAAAATTCTATAAACACTTCACTAATAATTTAGTGAATATTTGTTTCTTATGTGTTTAAACTTAAGACTCTGCCTATTCATAGATTTTAGTTTCATCCTATCATAAAAGAAACCAACTCTTAATCAATAAAACACACATATAACAATTTCACTCTCGTTACATTTATTGAAAATAAAGTGATAACTTTCATTATTGGGAGAATAGCATTTAGAATAATGACCAAATACATTTTGAAATATCGGATGAAATTATGACCAAAATGATTGAGAAAACTTAGGCTCAATTTATATTTAAAAAAATTGAAAACTAAATGTAACATTTTATAAAATCGATCCAATATTTCTCATACTTTATGACATTTAACACTCATAATTTTGTTCATACACTCACAAAAGTTAATCACATAAATCATGGAAATATGTTCTGAAATAACATTATGTACCTTTCATTATCAGATCTAGAAAATAACTATAGTTACATTTCATTTGAAAAAGACTTTGTATGACTAAACGAAGTTTCATATAAATTACATGATTTTGAAAGACTTAGTTGGCGTTTTCTTTGTCAATGAATTTACAATCAAGAATTAAGTGTTTGTCAACACTCAATTTCATCCGGATAACAATGAAAAAATAAATAATTGTGAGTAAAATAAACTTGAAAATAAAGAATACAAAACAAAATACATGTTTATATTTCTATTATTTACTTTTATTTTATCTTATCTTATTTTACTTTATGTTATTTAATTTTATTTTTCTTTATTATAATTTATTTTGTTTTATTTTATCCTCTTATATTGTTTTACTTTTGTTTTTTTTTGATTTAAAAAAAAAAGTGAAATGGATGATTGAAGTGAGTATAGAAACTTTTGCTTTTTTTTTATTTTAAAAAAAGTGAAATGGATGATTGAAGTGAGTATAGAAAGAAAATCATTGTTCTGTGTGCGTGTGCATGCGTGTGTGTCTGTGTGTGCGTACAAACCAAAGACAACTTCCCAATGCTTCCTTCCTAGATTAGACATGAATCTACTAACAACTCCCATTGCGTGAGCAATGTCTGGTCTAATGCATATCATTGCATACATTAAGCTACCAATTGCACATGTGTAAGGAATCTTAGCCATTTTTACCTTGTCTTCATCTATTTTAGGAGACTACTCTTTAGTGAGATTAAATTGAACTCCCAAAGTTGTACTTACGATCTTGGTATAATGCATATTGAATTTCTCTAGCACTTTCCCAATATACTTATATTGAGATAATATTAAAGAACCATCAGATTTGTTCCTATTGATGTTCATAGCCAAAATCTGGTTTGCAACACCCAAATCCTTCATCTCAAACTCTTCAGACAAATATGCCTTTAATATATTAATTTCATCCATATTAAAGTCTGCAACTAACATGTCATCAACACACAATAATAATATAATATAACATGGACCAAAATCTTTCATATAACAACATTGATCCATGCCACACTTCTTGTACCCTTTCCTATTCATAAAATTGTCAAACTTCAAGTTCCATTATCTTGGTGCTTGCTTCAACCCATACAAACTCTTGGTCAACTTGCAAACCAAGTTCTCTTTGCTTTTCACTTAGAAACCCTCTGGTTGTTCCGTGTAAGAATATTGTCTTAACATCTAACTATTCTAGATGTAGATCCTGTGCAGCCATAATGCTCAACACAAGTCTAATGGTACTCATTTTAACTATAGGAGAGAAAATCTCATCATAGTCAATATATCTTTTTTGTTGAAATCCTTTCACCACTAACCTTGCCTTGTATCCCTTATTGCCATCATGTTCTTCCTTGACCATAAACACCCAATTGTTTTACAGTGTCCTCTTTCCTGCTGGTAGGTCAATCAACACACCATATTTTATTCTTCTCAAGTGAGTTCATCTCCTTTTGCATGGCTAACTCCCATTGAGATGCATCGTCCATCTGCAATGCCTTGTAATAACACAAAGGCTCTCCATCATCAATCAACAAGTAATTTGCAGAAGGAGATAACATGTGAGGAGGCTAATAACTCCGTTGAATCTCCTCACTTGAACTACTGGGGTGACACGGGTGGTCTCCTCAACTATCCAGTCTCTTGGAGATAGCCAATGAAAATGCACTTCCTTGCTTTCAGACCAAACTTGTTCGTCAACATCTCTAACATGAACATAAGAAATACAACTAAATACTTTCAATTGGGAAAGACTTACATCCTTTCCTTGTCATTCCTCCTCATGAATCTTGAATCCTATGGGTATTGAGGGTACTTTATAATGAGGTATGTTGTTGTGCTTACTGTTTCTGTCTAGAATGTCTTTGGTTACCCTACATTCTCATACTCTTTGCCCTCTCATTCAAGGTCCTTTTTATTCTTTCACAACCACCAACCGCAAGCTACAACTAGATTTCCCATCACCACCTTCCATTGATCATCTTCGAATATGACTTGACATCCTTACCACAAACATTAACATTCTCTTGAGTCCTGAAACATATCTAACATCCTTTGATGTCCAAACTATATCAATTGAAGTTCTAAGATATATATCTCTCATGCCTGCAATGTCTAAAGCTTCATCATCTACTGAACAAACTTTGCCAAAATTTTCAGTTCTAAAATTTTTCATCAAGTCCTTGCAAGGAGAAGCATGGAAAGATGACCAGAATCCATGATCCAAGATTCAAACTTCCTCTCAACAGAATATATCAACGCATCATTAATGTCTTCTTGTGCTACATACACCATGTCATCATGCCTTTTTTTTTAGTATCAGTAAAATCAGTACACTAATTACTAAAATGATCGTTCTGTTGACAATTCCAATAGGTAATATTTTTTTACTTAGAAAATACTAATATATTTCTTATAGAGTTGTATTGAATTCAGGCAAGATAGTATAATATTAATTATATTAACGATTGTAAAATTGATCAGGTTTATTATCTAACTCATATCTAACTATCGCCACAATCCACCAATCACTTAATACTCGATTTCTGAAAATTAGTAATCTTAATGAATATGGACACATTGCATGCAAATACCAATGGCATTCACATTAGTTTTATGATTTGACACACGATGAGATAATTATTATCGGCTTTGCATCGAGGATCCTCGTGTTAATATCATATTTTCTCAAATTGAATGTAATAAAAGAATTGAAATTGTATTACTAGCTTTGCTATTTAATATTGTTCTTGGTAAGGTTATATACTGTATTCTTATCATTAATGAATAAAAAATCTAATCTATTTGTAAAAGTACATAAAGATATTAAATGAATGACAATGAAGAGGTGTTCTCTAAGTACAAGCATGGAGAGAAGCATGTTTTTTTCTACTGCATGCATCTCATTGTTGTGTAAGAAATTAGAGATTTTTTTTTAAAAAATTTATTTGAAAAATATAATGTGTGAATAAAATAGTAAAGTTGGAAAGTGATAAGAAAATGAGGTGATAGATGAGTGTCCATAGGAAAGGGGGGAATGACCCCACCCTTTCCCCTTCACACCTCTTCTGTCTTCCATCTTACTCTTCTTTTTTCAGAATTTGGTTGAATGTACCAAACTAGTACTCTTTCACTTTTTCTTTTCTTCTTCATTCATATTAAAATATTTAAAGCGTGAATTTTATATAATAAATATGTTAATATGACTTTAATAATTATTCTGTTATTTTAGAATAAAAAAGAATTATTGTAGCAATTTTTGAGAAATGCAAGCGTATTTATAATCCAGAAGGGAAAAGTTGTTGATAAAAAAATAATTATAGTAAAAATAAATGAAAAAAGAGCGTGTATTTGTTTATCGTTATTTATGTGTGGACGGCAAAGCGAGTGAAAAGAGTAACACGTGCCGTCCAAAGTGAATCGATAGCCGTCAACACGGTGCGCTTTCTGTGGGGCCCACAGGATACAACAAAATCTGGTGCTTTCTTTCCTTTGATTTGCCGTTGCTGCACCAACACCAACGCTGCTGCTAACCTAATTAATTAATAAATAAATACTGAACAGATTGAAAATTAATCTCTAATGGTCAATTATGCTACTGAATCTGATTAAAACTTTCCCATATCATTATGTTAAATATAATTACAATTCTTGTTAGTATTATGGTGCTTGATTTAGTTTCACATTGTTTAGAATAGTGAGATGTGGTTCTCTATTTTACTATATAAGAGATTCTATGTAAAGCTTTAAGATACTTCAGAAATACAAATACTTTCTAGTGTAGTCGTGTCGTGGACGTAGACATACACATTGTACACCGAACCACGTTAAATTCTCTATATTTATTTTTCTCTCTTTTATTTTTTTCTTTATTATCTTGTTCCTAACAATTCTATCATCAACTTTTCATTTTTTTTTTCTTATTTGTTATTTTTCTATCATTTGTAATAAGTTCAAAATAATATCTTATGTCTCAAATCTAAGTAAATCACTAACTTTGTGATGACATATGGTTGATCACAAGAATTCACCATTATTGTGGGACGCACATAGTATCATAATAATCGTTCAAAACAAAAATTTATAAGATAAAATTGATTTAGTTGTTAATTTAATGAAATGTTCACGAGTGTAAGTGAAAAAAAAAATAATGATAAAGTAGCTTCTGATATAAAAAAGAAAAAAAGATAGAAAAATCGTTACATATTAAACTTGAGATAAAAACGTTGTGATGAATTAGAATTACATACACTATTCATCGATGATCCAATCATGAATGATAACTTTGAAAGGATCTATGGAAAATGGGTTGACCTCAAAACATTTTAATATTACTCTTAGGATATTTACCATCTTGTATGATAATTTTTTTTTTGTTAAGAATGAAATTTGTGTACTCTTAGAATTTCATCGACTTGTACGACAATCTATTCATTATACTTGATTCTAAGGATTCATTATAATATGTATGATAATCTTTTCACTTGTGCTCGAGATTGATCGGTTTGTAATGATAGACATTTTTTTAAAATGTATGATATATTCTCTAGTGCTTTGGATTTCAATAGTCATGTTATTTATTAACTTACATTTTTTATAATCAACAAAGAAGACTACATATGTATAAATGGAGTATTTAGAGTATTCCAAACTTGATACAAGATATTTATGACAGGAACTGTGATAATTTCCTTTCCTTGCTAAACTTACATATCAGCTTGAAAATATAACTACACAAATCCACATATTGTAAAAAAAAAAAAAGATTGCAAAAGGTGAGTCGATCTAAGTCCTATGTAGAAAAGTGCACTAAATCTTCAATGAACTACATCATATATACGAGACAACATTTATCTAACACCTACTAGAGTACTGTTTCTCATGAGATTTTTCAAGATAGAAGTTTTATATTTCATCCATGTCCACACTCTCAATTATGCCATAAAAAAAATTCCTCTACATAAACTTTTCCTTGCTTAAAATCAGCTATATATAGAAATCCATAATCCCTTCTAATATTGTTCCCCTTGTTGTTAAAAGACAACATGGAAATTTTTTGGAAATAAACATATGATTGATTATAATGTGTATTGCTTATACCTACCAATCTATTGCACATATACTTTGTTAGCTATGTTACATGTAAAAAATAAGTGGATTACAGTTTCTTCCTCTAACCCACACAATGCACAAAAGGTGTCTCTAATGTTGTTCCTCTCCTCTAGGATTTTCCTTTGTTGCCACTCTATTTAAAATTACCTTGTATGCAAAATATTGTGCAGATGAGAGAACTCTTATATTACATAATAACTTGAACATATCATAATCCCATTAAATGTGTTATGCAATTTTATATAAGTCGATTTGATCGTAAACTTCTCCCCTACCTCATCATTCGTAATCCACATATTCTCACATTCTCTATGTAATGAGTTATGTGTTAACATGCATGCATTTTATTAGTTGGGACTTTTCTCATTCAAACTATTCTCTCTGGACCTAGATGTTACTAATCCAGCTCCCTAACTCAATTAATGTTCATTCCCTATTATTAGAATTACCATGTAGTCTAGGGAATCTAACATTTAATGGGATATCACCTATCCATGTATCTCCAGAACTTGATCTTAGTCTCTGATCTAACTTTCCACTCAATATTTTTTATCAAACCATCTTCCTTATTGGCCTTCACCACTTACTTAAATCTTTTCACCACAAAGATGCATATTTTCTTTTTTTGAAATTTTTATTTAGATTTCTCCAAGATTCATATTTTGATTCTAACATATCTTTCCATAATTCTTGTTCATCCACACCTAATCTCTATTTTTATTTAATGTTACTTTAGTACTCTATGCTATTTATTTTAGAATTTTTTGTATAACTCTATATGATACGCTAGAACTCAAATAATAAGCTTGCATTAGTAGTGGAAATTGTGTCACTTACATCATCATTAATTACTACCGATTGTGCAAAAATTGATGTAAATATGCAAGGACATTTTGTAAATCAATATATCTAAGCTAGACATAGGAAAACCATTTGTAAATTGAGCGTGTAAAATCTACTTTCTAAGTAGAGCATTGGTCGACATCGAAATTATTATATTACAACTAAAACCTCATCTTCCTCATATTTACGAATGACCATAATGCTTTTTTTTCTTTTCTCCTTCAACATGAGTTTGCATTTGTACTACTTTGTGGCACTACTCAATCACATTAATGTGTTTTCTTCTGTGAATGTTCACTTCTACATGTTTGGTTTCACGTTAAAAACATCAAAAATCAATTTCTAAAATCAACTCAGGTTAATAAATTGTTTAAAAACACCAAAGAATCAATTTCTAAAATCAACTTGAAGATGAAAAAATCACATCAAATAGAAACAATTATTTCTAATTTTTCCATCAACCAAAATCAATTTTCTCACACCATATTTCCTGTAAATTTATTTTCGATTTTTTCGTAGTAAAACTTACAAATTTTATTATGAAATTTTCTAAGAAATTTCTACCAATCTTTTGCAAAATATTTTGTATAAACACTTTTTGTAAAATTTTTTGTAAGAAATACTTACAAATTTTATAATTTTGTATGAAATAATTATTCACAAAGGAATTACATATCAATTAAAATTCTTTAAAAAATGACATAAAAATCTCTTTTCTTGTAATTTTTTTTTTAAATTTGCAAGAAAAATATCATATGAGAAATTTTAGTAGTGCAAGTATGTGTTCACCCTCATTATTTCAATTGTTAAATTGAATTCATAATTTGATGTTAATTTTTACAATTTTAACCACAAACAATTGATGAATGCCTCAAGAAAAGTGTTTATATATTCAAATTATAAAAAATATTTGAAAAATGAAACAAACTCTTTCATTTTTTTAATTTTATAAATCTTTAAAATTATAAGGACTAAATTTAGTCCCTGATAACAAACATTTTAAATTATTTAAAATTATAACAACCAAATTATATATATATATATATATATATATATATATATATATATATATTATCACTAGATGATAGTAAAATACAATATTTTTTTCTGTTAATTATGGTAATAATTCATAGTAGAAAAATAAAACTATATTATTTATAGGATGGATATAAAATGATTTATTTTGTATATCTAGTGCACTATATTGTAGAAAAGTAATTTGTCCAAAAACAGCATATTTAGTACATGTAGACATGAATACCTCATTCATGACCAAAGAAAAATTGATTGTTTACTACATGAGACAATAGACTTGTATTAGGATGAATTTGTTTCAAGGATAACTCAAGAAATATTTTAGTTATTTTTCAAAGTAAAACTGCTTTAAATATATACAATTATTGTATCCCACTAATTGAACAAAGTGATTTGAATTGAATGGGAAGGTATGTTTCCAATTATTACAAAATGAATGCATAGTGTTCTAGCTTGAGATAATAAGTAGCAGCATACTTGGACTTTCAATTAATTATAGTTTGCACGTATCAAACTTTCTCTTTAAATGAGTTGTAATAGGAGATATTTCATTTAATTTGATAGAGATAGAGTAGTTTTGTAGGAAAAAAAATTACACACAAAACTCTGTAAGAGATTATACTCAAATCAAGAGTACTCAATTTGTTTGGTAAGTTAAATTTTTTTTATTTAAGCAACCAAACCATGTTTATTAATTTAATAACTCGTCATGTTTAAGTGTAATTATTTATTAACTCTATTCAAACTTAAAATAAGTCAAACCTCGTTTTGCAATCCAGATCAAAACTATGCTGTTTCATATAGTATTTTATTTAATTTTTATAACATTTCTGATCCTAATTGACGAAACTAACGCTTATATTTGATGCTCAAACTAAATATTTTGCAGTATAAGATTAAAAAGTGATTTAATTCAGATTCAATTTGGTCTTAAAACGGTAAAAGACTTTCTTAACATGTCCACAGAACAAATAAGTTTAAACCATAAATTTAATTTAATAATAACAACTTCTCAATTTAATAATAAAAACATTTTCCTTAGAAAATGTCTATCAAACAAAAATTCAAATAAATTCAAACTTGCACCCCCGAGATAAACATTAAACTTTCAAAATTTTCAGTCTTTGATTTGTAAACCTTTTTCAAGTGTTACATTTAACCATCAAATTTATGACCACAGTCAATAAAACGTCTGCAGTAGTATAACTCGTCGTTTTCGTTACGGGTTAACATTTTTTAAACTAAACATTTTATCTTATTTTTTATTATTAATATTTCATATATTGTATTACTATATCAAAAATAAATTAGAATATTGTGTTGAAATCAATTTGATTCCGATTGAAACTGATATCTTTACACCGAAGAAAAAGTTAAATTATTGAAGGTTGAATTCACGTCTTTACTTTTCAGTCACTGGTTTTTCATAGTTCTAATTCGTATTTAACAAACAATATTTTATAACCTTAAAACCATGTTTGTGTTACGGGTTATCAAAAAATTACAAAAAAAGTTAAAAGCATTGGTGGAGCATGTGAAAAACCGAAATCGCCATGCTCCTTCACCACAACCGTGTTTTTTGTTTCCACGATCACATTAGATGCATAATGGTACGTAACCGATAATTGTCAGAGAACAAGGCAAGAAGCAAAAAAAATGCAGAAAAGTGAAAAGCAGAAATTACTTGATTAAAATTAAAATTAGCCAGAATTACATATCAGATGTCACATAAAACTATACCAGATCTGAACAATTTCAGATCATGCCCCTTTGTTTTCAAAGACCTAAAAGGACAGAAAATTAACCTATCTACATCAAAGATGTAATATATGATATATATATATAATATATGTAATGAACATCTAATACCTTATCTGTCTGTCTACCAAAGAAGATTAATAACTAATCTACCTACATAAAAAAGAGAAATTTTTTTCTCAGTCCTTTCCTTTCTGCTGTTTTTGTTATAAGGGTATGGAAAATTAAGAGATTAATGGAATTTAATAATCCATAGGAGGAGCCAGGTTGAGATCGAGATTGAGTTCTCTTTTGGGCTGGCAATCGACAACGGAGGAGGAATCGGAGTCGCTCTGAACCGGGGCCGGTTCGAACCGGAAGGGGAATTGGTGGGTGAGGTAATGGGCCCGGTCCAGGAGAAAAACCGGGCGAACAGGGGCGACCGGGGTCACGAGCAGCTGCTGCTGGATCGGGAGGAAGGGGAAGCGGTCGATGACGGCAGTGGCGGCGCGGCGCGTGACGTCACGCTCCGGGGTGGCGGACTCGACGGTGCTGCTCTGGCTAGGGCTGCTGCTGCTGCTAGCGTTGTTTGTTATGTTGTTGTTGTTGTTGTTCCGGTTAAGGTTGTTGATGTTGTTAGCGGCGGCGGCGGCGGCTGTGTCGGGGAGAAGGGGGAAGTTGGTTTTGGCTTTGGGGCCGCGGAAGTTGCGGGCGGCGGCGTCGTAGGCTCTGGCGGCTTCCTCGGCGGTGTCGAAGGTGCCGAGCCAGACGCGGGATTTCTTGCCGGGGTCGCGGATCTCGGCGGCGTAGCGGCCCCAGGGGCGCTTGCGGACGCCGCGGTAGTGAACCTCGTCGGCGGCATTGTTTGGCTTCTTATTCTTAATGACCGTTTTGTCCTTGGCGACCATGGTGACGTAAAGCTGTTAATAAAGAGAGCGCAGAAAGATAGGTGTTGGGTGTGAGGGAGGGGGGGTGGGTATTTATATAAAATGTGGGGTGGGTTTGAAGAGAGAGAAAGAGGGTGGAGTGAAAGAATGGTGTGTGTGGTGTGACGTGTGAGTAATTAGAGAGAGAGAGACGCCGCCCAAAGGAAAGAGAGGGTTACGTGGCACGCGGGAGTTTCGAGACAAGCGGCGAAGGTGGGGTTTCATGCGTGCCGGCTTTTAACCTAATTCACTCTCCTATCAAATCACGTCTGCTACACTCGCTTACCTTTTTTTTATTGCATTCATAAATTTCATATTTAGAAAAAATAAAGGTTTAAATACGTTTCTTTTTTTATTTTTGGTAGTGTTTGTTACAAATATTCTTATATTCGTACCAAATGTTTAAAATGGTCTTCATTTTACAATTTATATTTTATTTAGATTTTTTTTGTGACGTCGTTTAAATCAGTAACGGAATGATGTGTATAATACACGTAACACATCTCAATGCAACCTAATACAAATAGTGCCACTTATATAGTGTTTTGTTACTGACTTAAACAACGTGACAGAAAATGAAAAAAATAACATACGAATTGTGAAAATAAGGACCATTTTAAACGTTCGATAAAAATAAAGATCATTTTAAACATTATGTCAAAATGAGACACCATCCGCAACCAACACTACGAAAATGATGACGAAAAAAATATTTAAACCAAAATTAAAAATTAAAAAAACAATAAAATTCATTTTTGATACAATTTTATGTAAATGAAAAAAAGGATTATCTTTCTTTATGTTCACCAACCATAATCTTCCAACGCAAAAAGGAAAATTTCTTTCATAATCCCAATAACACGTTTGTGTTATTTATTTTGTAACATGTCTTGGTTTCAGATTATTTAGTTATGCTTAGTAAGGGATTTGTTTGTTTGAAGGAATAAAAAAATGAGAGAAAGTGGTGTGGGAACGCGCTTTTGCAGAAGGAAGTGAAAGTGAAAGGAAAGAGTGTGATGACCAAGTCAAAACCAGTTACCAAGTGTGAGAGTGTTGATGGGTAATAATAATTGTGAATGGTTCCTTGAGACAGTTTGGTGAATGGGGGGAGTGAGTGAAGGTGGTGCAGGGGAACGAGAACGCGCACACGCGTCACTTTCTTCCTATTGACGCGTTTGTTTCGGTGCATCCAAAATCGCGTCCTGTCTCTATCTCTCTCTCACGTTGATCAATCAAACAAACATCTTGTGTGCGTGCCGCGAGTCGCTTTACTCTCCCTCTACCACCGTGCCACGCGTCGCGTGCCGCACCGCGCTTTTTGTCTCGTGTTTTGCGCCGCACGATCCCGGAGGGGGCAGCACGCATGCGGTACGCGCGTGACGGAGAGAGAAGGCGAGTAGTGAAACGTAATCTTGCTAAATTTGTGCGTAAAAGCCTGAAGCTAAGAAATAGAAAGTGGAAAACCGTAATTGAAATTGTTGAAGTGTGGCGAAAAGGTAACATGGATTACGGGATTGGGGTTTTGGTGGAACGTGGATTAGAGGAAAGTAAATTTTTTCTTTTGATGATATGAGATTGGGCGAATTTAGCGAATGAAGCTGACACATGGTTATTCATAGAATAAAAGCATTAAAATGTTGGATTTTCCTTGAAAATAACTTATTTCAAATCACCTATTTCCTTATAAGGAATTTATGTTCATGTACGTGGCACATTCAAAGTGTAGGTATTTAAAATCAAGTATATTTATACATGAAAAAACTGTATTATTTCACAGATCTTAGGATATGTGTGGAAAAATTAACTTGTATAGTTTGAGTGAACCTTCTGAGTACTTTTAGTTTTGAAATTAGTTAAAAGCTTTTGTTAAACTTTATTTATTTGAAGATAAATTTTTGGAAGTGAATTTGAGTGATTTGAGACAAAAAAAGTGAATGTGATGTAATTGAATTAAGAGAAATATAGTATGATTTGAATAAATTTGAGATGAAAGTTTATTGAAATTTGTGTATAATAGAATGAGTATGATAAATTAAAAAAAAATTATGAATAAAATAAAGTTATTACTATTTTACCATTGAAGATAAATGTTATATAAATTTAAATGTAAATAATGAAAATTATATTAAAATAAAATTAAAGTTGATATTTAAATTAAAAAATATAATTAATTATTATTATTATTATTATTTATTTTATTAATTATTATTTCATTATATTATTGTTTTATGATATCATAATATTATTATAATTATATTAGGACTTTTTCTTCCGATTTAAGAGGATTTTCTTCTTTTTCACATATTTTTTTGACCCAGTTCAATCCAACTTTCAATCACACATCTTCAATCCACTAGGGCACCCATCACGACAACGAACAACCATGGACAATAAAAAGAAGACTTAAATATTTTTTTATCTTTATTTTCGTAGTGTTTGTTGCGGATGGTCCACATTTTCGCAATTCGTGTTTAATTTAGTCCTTTTCTATGACGCCGTTTAAATCAGTAACGGAGCACTCTACAAGTGGCACTGTTTGTATTACATTGTACTGGGATATATTATGTATACTGTACATGTGTAGTAATTAGATATTTGGGGATAAATAGGTGAGCTAGGGTTTTGAAAACGAATTGTTGGGCAGTTGGTCAGTTGCTGCAATCTTCTTCCTCCATTCCCAATTCGTGTTGCTGCAATCTTCTTCTTGCAATCCCATGTCACGATCTCAATCTTCTTCCTTTACCTTTGGTTGTAATCGTTGGAGGCAATAGTGTTGTAGTAATTCGTGCAATGTTGGTGGTTCAACGAGAAATGGGGGATTAACCCCGATTTATAACCGTGGAGAGAACATCACAACATTCCAACTACAAACAAACCCCAAAATAGAATTACGAAAACCCTAAACCCACGAGCAAAACACTTACCTCGTCGATGATGATTAACAGAAAAATTGAAATCAAACAAACAAATTGCCACGTCCAATTGCTACTTCCTTGCAAATCGGAGATGAAGAAACTCGGAGATGAAGAAATCGCCTGTACTCATCATCCCTAATTGCAGTGCGACCTAATTGGTAAATTTTTGCCCCAATTGAAGAGTTAACATTAATAATCCACCTATACAGTACACGTAATACACACAAGTACAATGTAATACAAACAATGTAACATGTACAACGCGAATTGCGAGAATGAGTGTTGCGTTACTGATTTAAACGGTCGTCATAGAAAAGGGACTAAAATAAATACGAATTACGAAAATGAGGACCATTTTAAACATTTGATAAAAATGAGGATCATCCACAACAAACACTAAAAAATGAGAATGAAAAATGTATTTAAAAAAAAAAAAAAAGAACATGAAAACTAAATGGTAAAAGCAAAAGATCGTATAAGTAATTTTTACTGCAATGCAATGACATGACTTTCTCACCAAAACTCTTCAATTAAGAGGGAAATCTTCCCCTGGAATCCTACAAATCAACGCTTCCATCTTTGCACAAATTAAAGGAACCAAACGTAATCCATACTCCTTCTTCCGACTCGGACAATAGTAAATTGATAATCTAAATATCGACTAAGTAATTTCTTATGTGTTAGTTTATTGTTCTCAATAAATTTAAAAAATATAAATTTATATTTCATCATTTTAATAGTAGAAATTTATTATTCTATTATTTAAATATTAGGTGAATCTATATAATAAGTGTATATAAATAATCAAGATTTTCTCTAAATTGAAAAAAAGGATTGTTTACGAGATTAGTTTATTTAACTATATTCGATATGTTAATTTGAAATGTAAGTGACCTTTAAATTACGAGTCAAAGGATATTAGTATAAATATTTTCATTTAGAGTGTTGGAATCCTTTATTAGTTTGGCTTTTTTTTTTCCTGCTAACTCTTGAAAATAACTTGTGACAAAATCAGAATTTGTAATTTATTGATTAACGTTGAAGTATTTGTGAAAATAAAATAATAACTTTATTTATTATTCTATAGGTAGTAGTCGTTTAAGTCTGCATATTGATATGGAAAGTTTGATATGGATTTAATTAGAATGCAGACTTTTAAGAGTCATATAATTACCATATGAAATATTATGGATCATATAATTACATTATGAAATATTATGGGTATTGAAAATTTGTAGGGGTCATGAAGTATGAGAGATATGATAAATATAAGAGATTAAGACAAATTTGTTATCTTATTTTATCCATATACTCTCTCCCTCTCTCTCTCTCTCTATATATATATATATATATTTGTAACTGAATATAAAATATAAAATATAAAATATTTAAAATATTTAAATCTTGATTTCCTAATTCTACAATAATAACTAATTTTTAAAATTGAAAAATATTTTAAAAAATATATTTCCTTAAAACTAATTTAAATAAAAAAGATATTAAGTAAAAATTCTCAATAAGGAATGACAAATAAACATGTTCCGTGTATATTGTCTGAACCCATCCTTATACCTGCCATAATACTCGTCTCCATTTAAATTATTAAAATATTCATAGTTAATTAAGTAATATATATATATATATTATACATTTTCTATTTTTTATTTCTTCTAATTTTTTTTGTTTGTCATGAAATTCATTCGCATCTCTAATATAGTTTTCATCTTATCATAATATTTATGCAATTATATTCAAATGTGATGTATGTCAATTAAATAATTTTATGTCTAACATTTGAATATTTGTATTCTTTTTTAATATTGTTATTTATTGTATATTTTCCTTTCACATGAGAATGTTTAATACTCTCAATTTAAATGTTTAATAGCATAAACCTTTTATTATCTTATTTACTCTATTATTATTAATTTTTGTTTCATTTAAAGAACTCTTTTGTTTCACTAAAATAATTTTTGTTATTTCTCAACCATTGACTATATTGATATTTGAAAAAGTTATCTTAGATCTCTAAGGTATTTTTCATCTTATTATACCCTTAATTATACATTTATTTTTTTTTGTGCGATTTCATTCAATAATCTCTGAAGTTGTTTCTAAGACACATATTTGATAATTTTTTAATATTCTTATTTGTTTATTTTTATCATGTAGAATACTATTTTAATATATTTTATATAATTATTTTTTATTTTTTAACTCATTATCAATCATACTGCAATTTTGTCATTATAATTGTATAAATAAATTTTATTTACAATAATATAAAAATTTAATGTAATTGTCATGAATTTTTTGTATTACCATCAAACAAACCATGAATGAGGTCACCTTACAAGAGTCTGCTATTGAATTCGATGATAGTGACTTTGAAACTAGTTTGGACGAAGTTGAAGTTGACTAATACGATGCTTTAAATCATTAGAAAGTGTTATCAACCTAATGTCAATATGAGCAAGTTGAAATATTTCTCTTATTTATCATTGGATCAGTTAAATCAAGCTCGAGGTGTGTTCTTCACCCTTCTGTCGCATTTTACAAAATGGCCATTCAATAATCACAAATGAACGAATAAAAAATAGTTGTGAAATGACTTGACACGGTTTTTTGTAAAAATAAAGTCATAAAATTATTTATTTGAGAATTTTCCGTTCCTAAATACGGATGCAGACTTAAATGACTTAAATGAGTGTTATGTTTATCGTAATAAATGCATTTGTTATTGAAACATTCCTATGATTAATATATGAATAAAAAAATCAGAATGTTATAATGGACTATAAAATGTATATCCACAAGCAAAATCATGTTCACTCATAAACTAATATATTATTTTCTTCTTTGTGATCTTATGGACTCAAATTTTAAGAGATATTTTTTTTTCGTATTTTCTTTAAATCTCTCTTGTAGTTTAAGGTTTAAAATTGAACACTTTAGTTTGGATAGAAGACTAATATAACTTTCAAACAAGGAAAAAAAACAAAGAAAACATGAACCATAGAAAACATGTTTGGACTAAATATAAGAAAAACATGAACCAAACATGGAACATATGCCACCTAGCATCACTTGATTCATAATTTAAATTTGAATTTTGAATTTACCTTTCATTTGTATTTGATTTGGCTGAGCAATATGGGTTATAAATAGTACACTGGTTATTTTTTTTTTAAAACACTTTTGAATAAATTGAAATTTCTTCATGAATTCATGGCTCAAAGTTTAAAAATGAAATTTTCTATCAAACTTTCTCTTGTTATTAACTAAGAGGAGATTAAATATATTGGTTATGATTTTAGAATGATGTTGAATTCATTGATTTGTTTCCATTATGGATTCCACGTCCCATTCTTACATACATTTTATCATAAATTTACACATTTTTATTTTTGCAACTAAATGTGATTTTGTCTTTAAAAACTACTCATTAATAACCAAAATATAACAAGAATAAAAAAAATTCAAGTGTAGAGAGAAAATCAAGTAGTTGTTTGGTTTTCCATTTCATTCATAAAAAAAAGTCATTATATTATATTTTTGAAGAATATATTTACCATAAACTCTTGCATTATTAATGTTAAAATTAGGGATGTCGACAGGTGGGTAGGATACAAGTAATAATTCTCCCGCACCCTACCCAATGGATAAATATTTGTCCCGTACCCATACCTATATCCGTGCAAGAATCTATAATGCGAGTATCCACATATATTTTTAATATCTATGGATATCCACGAGTACCCACAGGTATTTTCAAAAGAAAAAAATTAATATTTAACAACATATTTTAACTGTAAATTCAAATAAAAATACATTGCATAACATTTATAAGTTTCAAATAAAGTGCAAATAACTCATTTAAATAATGTTGAATGACATTTTGCAAAGAAATGAAGATTTTTTTAAAACTAATTGATAAAAAATAACCTATTCAAAATCAATGTGTTAATGTTTTAATTATGTTTTTTTAATTTTTTAAATTTAAATTAGAGTATCCACGGGTACAAATACTATGATACTCCTACCCTCCTCGTTAACATGCGGGTATCCATTTAAAATATCATTTGCTACCCATGGCAAATTTTATTGGCGGATACGCGTGGGTATGAATTTTTTTGACATTCCTAGTTAAAATTCTAAACATTAAGGTTGATAATAGCCAAATCAATAAACAATATTGAATCATGTCCATGTGTTAGCATTTCTTAAGGCTAAGACATTTTTCTCCACAAGTTTAACATTAAAATTAATCAACAAGTAATTTGAGTTCATGTTTGTATATTTTTATTTCTCATGATTGTTGGTCCAATGTTAGCTTTTGTCATATTGTTGTTCATGATTGCTAACAAGTTTTGGTCCTTTTTATCATATATTGTTGATTGAGAAGTCAAATTCTTTTTCCAATTGCAATATGGATGTTTTGAATATATATGCTTCTTCCATTAATTGCTAGTATCTTTGTTTCTTCACTTAATGCTTGCTTTGTTTTGATTCATCGCATGATATTTGAGTCATTTGGTATTGGAAAATATCTCTTGAAACCTAGACTTGGAACAAGATACCTAATGGAACTTGTATCTAGGAATGAAGCTTGACCCATTAACTGTCTTAAATCCTAATTTGTAAAGTGGGTTTGCTTATTTAGGGATTCAAGGAATTGACTCTTAATGCGAAAGCCTAGGGTCATTAAATTAAGGGATTAGGGTTTGAGTAAACTTGGGTTGACACTAGTAATTTAATGGAAAAGAGTTTTAGTGTTTTATATGTCTGAGAGTGAAGTGGGTGAAATCTAGCATCAACAATATCAATCAATTGCATTTATAGTCTTTTCCATCTTCTAAGAGTTTCAAATATCCAAGTTCACATTTTACTTGTTTATGCAATATTTACTTTCATGCACAAAAACTCATATTATGATTTCATTCTTTAGCTTAAATTAGTTATTAATTGCACGATTATTTAGTATACATGAATTTCTTGGAAAACGATATCCCAGTCTTACCGGTTACTACTTGCGCGACCTGACCTGGTACACTTACCAGAGTCCTAACAATAAATGCATCTATTTTTTTTTTTGCATTATTGTCATTATTTCCTTACTTTTATGTAGCGGTGCAATCTAATAGTCATGCAACAAATCTATAAATTAAGGGATATATCAAGTCTACAATTTGAATTAATTTAATAATAGTTTTCCTTCTTATCGTAATCATATCTCTCTTCACTATAGTCTAAATAATGAATCCCTTATTTGATTCACTTGAATGAGGTTCAAGTATATTCAAGAAATCACATGTTCATACACCATCGCTATAAATAAATAATGTTAAGTCTCTATATGCAACCTTGTAACAAAGATCACCCACTTTTTATAATGTAACAACTCATTATTTCTATATTAGAACAATTAAACGAATATTGGGTTAATTAAACTTTCCTAACTATTATTAACTTCCTTATAAAAATTTCACATCTATAAATAACAAATCTATCTAAGATGAAATCTTATTTTAATATAAATATTAATTAATATAACTTAAATTAAAATTATCAAACATAACAATAAAAAATTATAATGTCTTGAGGCATCTCATAGTATTTTCATGAGATACTATGTTTTTCATTTATGAACTTTTTGTCATAATTTGTTTTAAGTTATTTAAGTTATTGTACTATACAACTTATTTATTTTATCAACATACATTTTGAAACTTATGCAAAACATTCTTGTTGAAAAACAAATTTAATATCTTACTCATGTGAAATACAAAGTCCCATGTTGGACATGTATGTAAATAAACATGATATTTTTTATCAAGTCAAAGATGAGTATACTACTATAATTTTGCTTCACTAGTGATAAAGTCACGTCTCTTATCTTTGAACTCAAATGTCAAAATCTTTGACACCTCTTCGTTTTCTCAAACTTTGATTACCTTCAAACTCCAATAACTATGGGGTGCATCATTCATTTATTGGTACCATGAAGGTAGTTAAATGTTGGGTATTGGGTTCCTTTCTATGTGGAGAAAATGTCTAAAACTTGAGAAGTCCATGTCTCACTTAACCTAGTGGAGAGGGAGCGGTAAAATAAATAGAGAGGAGAACAATAGAGTCAATTTACACCGAAAACCCTAGCACATAGAGGGAGAGGTAGAGGGAAAAATTTGTTCACGTTTTTCACAGAGCTGCCACCGTAAAATTAGCATTGCAGATTCATTCACCGTTGGATCGGACTGAAAAGCTTACAATAGGTTTGGAACACATTGTTCTTCATTCTGACCGGTCAGATCGTTGATATGAGGTCTGAGTTGGGAGAAATTAATTTTGCACTGCAGTAGTAATTTTATAGGTTTTTCTTCTCTGTTTGAAAGCTTTGTTGCTTTGGTATTTGGTTGGGTGTTGGCACTAATTTGTGCAGTTAATTAAGACTCATTTGTACTCTTGTTGATCATAGTGGAACTATTTCTTTGGTTTGGACGACTCATGGTTTTTACCCTTGATTTGAAGGGTTTTCCAAGTTAAAAATTTTGGTGCCTTTATTTGTGATTGTGGTGATTTATCATTGCTGCTCTTTAATAATTTTTCCTCATAGATTCTTGCAAGTTAGGAGAAATTATATCCGGTAAATTTTCTAGTATATTATTTGTGTTGTTGTTTTGCCCCATCATTAAAGTGGTGTCTTTAAGTGTTTCTTTGTCCAATTTGCAAGGTTATAACTAAGATTTATGTTTAATATTTCCATTTATGTGGGTACATGTGGGGCAAAAGTGGGAAAAACTTGGTATGTGTATGTTTGTGTTTGCAATCTCGACAAGTGGACCGAGTTAACTATAGAATAGCTAAAAAAGGGAATGTTATATCCATAGGAACTAGGAAGTATATTGATAGCTATAAATCCTTTTTACACAAAATTGCAGACACATAAGAATAACAAACATTGAGAGAATAAGATAAATTTTACACAAATATAGATTGAATAGAATAGAGGTTGGATATAACAGTTGTGATTATTAGTTGTGAATAAGTGTTGGAATTGAATGCTGGTTGTAAAATGTTCTTACAAGACCTTTAGACATTTGTATCTACTCAATAACCAACATGTTCTCCTACTTATAATCGAGGTCTTCTAGGTACACTTATAACAACATGTTCACTTTTCCTTTATTTTTACCTCTCACTTGTTGCCAAGTCGATGTGTCTACAATGATACTTCGATGCTAAAGTTAACCATACGTAAGAAGCTCTAAATGCAATAATAATTAAATTTAGATGTCATACCTTGTGAATAATACCCTTTTATAGTATTTTTGTGGGCCTTTCATCCACATGGGCCTAGGTTGAATAAGTGTGTCCCAATTTTAGTTATTTTAAGGTTTCCTAATATTTGATACAAATCCTAATTGTTGACTAATTACCTTCATCTCCTTTTAATGTTATAAACCAATTTCATTAGAGTGGTGTTACTCATATAGGTGTGTCAAGATTAACTTGTCTCGTCATGACGACATGTTTTAGGCTCCATGTTGTACATAAACTAATATGCACCTCTTGTTCGTCAATTATATCATAGTTTTCCCTTTCCTGTACGCCTAATCAGGTTAATTCCTTAATCATTATAATCTAACGATCCAACAACTCTTAACCAATTCCTTGCATTAAAGTAACTCAATCCATGCATTCAGATTCAAAACAATGGTGAAAATAACATTTTGGTTGCAAAAAATATCGATGAAAATTTAACGAGTTAACTATACTTAATGTAATATAGTTAACCATGTTGAATCTCACAAGGACATATTATAGGAATGTATTCATTAGTAAACATTATTCTCTCTAGAAAAATAGTAAAAAAAGGAGGTTTGTTTCAATATTCATTAATAATTATAAAACAAAAGAGTGATAAAATAAATTGGAACAAAATAATAAAATTTTAAATTGCAAGATTTTTTATTTTTTATAATTATAAAACAAAAGCGTGATACATAAATTGAAACAAAATAATAAAAATTTAAATAACTAGAATTTGTTAAAATAAAGAAAACTCGATTGCCTTAAACAAGTTAAAACCAAACGGAAAATAATATTTTCACTATTAAATTTTGACAACTTTCTCTTACAATATGAGGTGTCATCTTTTAAGTGGTTTTGAAATATTGAGAAAGAGAAAATGAAAAACCACTTAGAAAATGCCACCTATGATTGTAAGAGAAAGTTGTCAAAATTTAGTAGTCAAAAAATTATTTTTCAAATCAAAATGCATTAATTTACAATGATTAGGAGAAATTGAAAGAAATCAAAGTGAACAAAAATACTTAGTTCTAAAAATGTTCAATTCAATTGAAACAAAAAATCATAAATAGATGAAGATGTATAGAAGTATTTGAATAAACTTAAATCATGTTAGAAAGTTATTGAAACCAATATTTCTATGTGCATATCACACTATACGAAAACTATAAAGCATGTATTGTTTTTGAAGTGTTGGTCATGATAAAAAAATGATGTATTGTTGATTAAGCTAATAAAAAGTCTTGATGAATGAAAGAATCAATTTAACCTAATGTATTTTTATGATGAGCACTGAATATGAATCATGAATTAATGATTAAGTTAGAATTTGCATCACAACATTTGGTTCAAACTTAAACATATTTTAAAAAGTTTTTAGAACAAATTATTTTATTATAACTTAAGATAACCAATTATCATAAGTTATATAATTTATTGTCATCAATATTAATTCATTATCATTAAAACTGTTTGAAAAAAACTATATGTGAGATTAATATATTATCTATAAAATAATCAATTAAGCTATTATTATTGGATTTCTGAAATCTATTAATAGTAAAATAATCAATTAAGTAAAGATATAATTAATTATTATTTATACATAATTTTTATTGTTTTTTAAGAAAAAAATTATTTATTCAATTTAAAAAATATTTAAATTAAAAAAACGGTTAAAAAATCAGTAATATAAAAATAAAACGGTAACTTAAGTAAAAGTGAGTAAAAAAATTCAATATTAAAAAGAGAAATACTCTTTATTTATTTCATAGGTAATTTTTTAATTAAAAAATGTTTAAGTTAAAAAAAATATAAAAAAATGATTAAATTTAAATAAATAATCACTTAAAAATAATATTGATAGAAAATTATCCAGATTTTAAAAAATAAAATTGAAAAATAGTGTAGACAATCCCTTTGTATATAATAGTTTTTATTTATTTTATTGGTAAGTTTTTAATTAAAAAATGTTTAAGTTAAAAAAAGTCAAATATTGTTATGAATTAATGAATTAATGATTGTACATGGATTTGATATATTTATTCATATGACTTACACTCATATGATTCATTACTCTTGATGTAAATATTTGTATTAACTACGTTGATTTGTTTTCTTTATGGATACATGTTGTATCTATAAATATGACTCTTCCTATCAATAATAATACACAGAAATTGCTCTTTATTCTCTCATTCTCTATACTTCCTTCTATTGTTTATTCTTCTCTCTTCTCTCTATTATGCTTTATTTCATAACACCTTATCAGCACAATGCTCCAACCAATTGAGGACTAGTGAAAGTTTTTTCTCTCTAACGACAATGTTGTGTGTGTCTCAACATTTGATTTATATTTTCATGACGTGATCGTGATATTGATTATGAACATGGTTATAAAGAAAATTTCAAAGACACATTTTGTCACCAGAAGTGGCACAATAATGTGAAAAAGGGAAAAGGAAAATGTGAAAATATTGACAAAAAGATGAAAGTATATATTATCATTACGGTGGTAAAGGCCATTTGAGTTGTACTTATTGTACACCAAAGCATCTTACAAATAATGAGAAGAACATAGAAACACACTTTGCTTATGAAGATTGTGATTTTGATTATGGCCATATGGATACTACTCATCTTGATATTATTATTTTCTTTGCTAAAGCAAATTGAAACATTGATCACCTCATTAATTATGAGAGTGTTAAAAAAAATCTCATATTGATATTTACATTTATATGAAAAATGAATGTTTGCACTAGTACCAAATGATATGTGTCTTATTGATAGTGCAACAACTTTATCAAATTTTTCTCTTGTTTGATAATGCGAGACATCAATGTTAGTATTATTTATAGTACTACAGATATATTTGAAGACTCTAAAAGAGCTATTATACTTCTACCAAGAAGTTGAATAAAAACTTATTAAGTTTCAAGGATATTTGTCTAAATGGATATTATATTGAGACAAACAATGAAAAAGATATGAAATATCTTTATATCTCTAAGATTGATTTTACAAAAAATGTATATTGGAGAAATTATCAACATTTCCTTATGGTTTATACTACACGTATATTAGTTTCAAAGACTCTTGAATGAGAAAGGGAGCTAAAATGCAAAATAACCTAATCGAAAAGGTTGAAATTCCAAAAGATTCATTTGACATAATTAATGGTGTGATTTCAGAAGAACCTTAGGTACCTGAAATTGTTGAAAATGATGAGATCTCAATAAATTATGTCATGAATCATATAATATGGAACCAAAATGAAGTTAAAATTGACGAAACTTTTACTTATAACATAGCGATGAATGTTATGAATGACAATGATGATCAATAAGCAATGATCATTAAAGATTGTCGGTAAAGAAAAGATTGGCCAAAATGAAAATATGCAAAGAAGCATAATTATATTTGCTTGCTAAACGAAAGGTTTTTGGACATATAGTTTGCACAGTTCGTACACCTGAAGTTGTGAAACCCATTGGTTACATATGGATTTTTACGCAAAAATCAAATTAAGAATGATGAAATTGTTAGATACAAAGCAATTGGTTGCTCAAGGTTGTTCACAAAACCTTGTATTGATTTGTGAAAAAAACATATTCACTAGTATTGGATACAACAACATTGCAATATTTGATTATCCTAGTTGCACAACAAGGTTTGCATTTACATCTAATAGATGATGTTACAACATATTTGTACGGTTCTTTTGAGAATCATATTTATATGAAAATCCCTGAAGGATTTTATTTGCCCAACAAGACAAATTCTAAAGAGGGTTATTCAATAAAATTGAACATGCTCTTTTCTTGATTAAAGCTATCAGAACGTGTGTGTCATAACCGTCTTATTGAGTACTTATTAAAAGAAGGATATAAAAATGATCATATTTGTTCTTGTATTTATATGAAAAGATCCAAAAATGAATTTACCATAATTATTGTTTATGTAGATGACATAAACATCATTGGAACTCCTAATGAGCTCACAAAGGCAATTGATTACTTAAAGAAATAATTTGAGATGAATGATCTTTGAAGGGCAAAGTCTTATTTGAAATTAGAAATTGATTATTTAAATAAATGTGTTTTTATACGTCAAGAGACTTATATAATTAAGGTGCTTAAAATGTTCTAAATGGACAAGTCATGTCCATTATGCACTCCAATAGTTGTGAGGTCGTTAGATGTTGATAAAGACTCTTCTTAGACCTCAAGAAAATTATGAAGATCTTCTTGGTCCAGAACCACCATATCTTAGTGTCATAGAAACACTAATGTATCTTGCTAAGTATACTCGATCTAATATTGCATTTGCTATAAATTTGTTAAGCAAGATATAGTTCTTCAACTACAAGAAGAGAA
>Ga0214545_1003990_pt1 | contig 27847 bp, 9 predicted proteins | sample CNSS4metaG_FD_160064 | JGI IMG/M metagenome (GOLD analysis project Ga0214545, IMG submission 160064) | Root nodule microbial communities from cowpea collected in UCLA plant growth center, Los Angeles, California, USA - CNSS4 | ecosystem: Host-associated > Plants > Roots > Nodule | place: USA... | reverse complement strand
CTGTGTAAGAGGTGTTAATAATATTTTTTAAATTAAAATAATTAATTCATCAATTTATTATTTAAGTAACGGTTTTTTTATTTGATATTTTCTAAAATTTATTTATTTATTTAAACTAAATTAACTATTTATAATAAAAAAATTACTTACAAAGTAAATTAAATAAATAAAAGACTAAAATTATATTTTATTATAAAATTTATCTATGTTGATTTTCATAATTATAATTTTAATATTTTTTTGTTATTATAAAAAAAATTGCATGTGTTCGCAAGTGATAATAATAAATGTTACTATCACAAAATATATGAATCTGCAAATTTTTATATCAATGAATCTGAGTCAATTGACAATGAGATCAATAAATAGATTTAAAAATATAAAAGGTAAACATTAACATAATCAATTATAAATTTAGGAAATATAAATTTAGGAAATTGATGGGTTCAACTCAAAGATCCTCGGGTGTGTCTACTCCTAGATATGCATGTGAAGTGTAAGACAAATACATGTTTGGTTTCGGTTTCTACATTTTCTTTGTGAATAATTACATGATTATTACGTTAGTTTTTTATCTAATAGAAAATAAATAAATCTATTTTTGTAAATTTTGCATGAATAACTAAAAAGAGAAAAACCTATTTTCTAAAGTCATGGATAAAATAAATATATAAAATCTAAAAGAAACTAAAACAGACTAAATAAATAGAATAAGGATAAATCTCCTAGAAAAGAGTATAACCTAACATCGATTCTCATAGTTTTGATAATGCAAAAGAAAATACGATTCATGTTAAACTTTATAGATTTAGATTATTCTTGCTGGGTGCATTAATTGGCTTCTCATATTAATATTATATAATTTATTAAAAATCTAAAATGTAAAAATAAATAATTAAACTAATTACTACGTTTGCGTGTTTTTAAATTTATGTTCTAAAACTGTAGTATAAACGCGTGTTTGGATATAAATAATTTAATTTAATGCTCCTTATATTTTACATATAAATCGCGTGTTTGGATATAAATAATTTAATTTAATGCTCGTTATATTTTACATATTTATATGTACTATTGAATTGTTTATAGGTTTTATTAATATAAACTGAAACCTATCTTACCCAACTTTAATGAAGATACCGAATTTATTTATGAAACTGTTGACGGCGTGGAGGGTCTCATTAATTGCTTCTTCGATGAATCATGCAGTTTGCTTCTGAATTAGCAAGAAAATGTAAAAGATTTATTTTTATAAACTAATGATTTCATGAGAATAATTCAGCTATTTTAATTATCTAGTAACTGGATTTTTTTAATTCAGAGGTTAAATGAGTTTGGGTTGAATTAAATATAGGTTAATTCTTGATATATAATAAGCACTCCTTATTAGTTTTTTATTATTTTTTGATATATAAATTATCTTATTGTAATGTTTACGAAAGAATATGAAATTTTGATTGCACTATTATAAAATAAATGGATTGAATCAATTTACTAATCTACGAATTTTTAATTCAATTTATAAAATTTCTAGTTTATAGAAAAAATAAATCGTACCCAGCGGACTCAATTTTAGTTTAACTTTTATCGAGTCAATTCATGTTAATGGGTTGATTCACTTTTAATTTAGTAATATGTTGGATGAAAGATAAAATTTTATAGTAATTCTAATGATATTTAATGTAACAAAAATAAAATAAAACCCACCTTTGTTAATTTAAGGACATAAACAAGTGGAGGAATATATTCTCCGAAGACAAAATATTTTTTTGTTTTTTTAACTTTCTTATTGGGTAAAAAATTTATTACATCGCAATTAGATGTTATTCCAAATTTGAATTAATATTTTTATTGGACAAAATATTGGTGCATTTTGGACTTTCTAAATCGGACTTTATGCCTCGATTATAGCAGAAACGAGACATATAAATAAGTGGTGACAATTTTGTAATTTATGCAACACTTTATGCATCGTTATCAGTTGACTCGAGGCAGAAACCTGTCTTATGCTTCGATTCTGAGAGATCCGAGGCCTAAAGCCTCTTCAAATTTCCCCCCCTCCCGCCACTTGGAATTTTTGAATTTAAAACAAAAGCTTTATGCCTCGGTTGTTACTGACCGAGGCAGTAAAGTCAGTTTATGCCTCGGTTGTTACTCACCCGAGGTAGTAAAGTGGCCTACTAAATAATTTTTTTTCTTTTTATTTGGACTCTATTGCCTCGGGTGTTAAGAGCCGAGGAAAAATATGTTGATGTTGATATGCCTCAGTTTTCAATTGAACCGAAGCAGAATGTGGGTCAAATATCCTTAAATCCAGAAATAGATTCATCTTCTTCCTTATGCGCGAAAACAATCTTTGGTGCGCGAAATCTCATCTTCTCTGTTCAGTCCCATGACCCACCATCGCAGATCCGCCGCTGTGCCCGCCTTCTCTGCCTACTGCTGACGTTATGCCTCCTCCGACGAGAACAACAGTTGCCCACCTTCATCCGCATATTGGGGTATTTTTTGCGTTTTCATTTTGCGATTTGAATCCATTTTCTTGGGTGCTTTTCCTGTAGTGTTGGGGTTTGTCTTGCTGCATTTCCTCACGTTTTAGTGCAGGTGAACTGTGAATAGTGGTTGATTAAATGGTTGTTGGCACGAGATTTTGGATGCACGAGGTGGTGGGTAAAGACTCGTGTTTTTCAGCTATAGGCTGACGACGATGACCATGGTGATGTTTTGCGAACTGGTGGAGTTGCATTTAGGGTCAACAAGACGTTGTAGGTGGTTTCCGTTGATGGTGTTTGAAACACAAGGAGATCTGCGAATGGTAATGGAGGTGTTTTCCAGTGAGGCTCACATATTGTGCTTGCTCGTGTTCTTACAGGTTTCATCCATTTTTGAATTATTTTTTTTAATTTTTAACATATTTTATGCCTCAGTTGGCATCAGGACCGATGCAGTAATGATGAGATATGCCTCGGATAAAAACCGAGGCAGAAAGGTGAACTTTTTTTACCTTGACTAGATATGTCTCGGGTCTAAAACCGAGGCCAAATGACCAAAATAACCGCGGCAAAAACCCGTTCCTGCACTGGTAAAATCAAATAGATCATTCTTAAAACACAAAAATTTAGGGACAATGACAAACACTAAAGAAATGTGTTCTCCAAAAACTATATTATATTTATTTTTTTCATATTTCTTGTTTAACTTAATAGTTTAAAGAAAGATGATAATGAGATTATACATAACTTGGAATTTAAAAAGATATCCTAATTTTAAAGAAAGAAAAGATATCATAATTGATAATCACATGATTTATGAGAAAGATTTGTAACTTATTTCTTGAATTTGATCTTCAAAACCTAGATATTAGCTTTCAAATGGTATAAGAATGAATGCAATCGGATACTTTTGGACCGTTAAACTATGCACAATGGTTGAAGACACATTTATTTCTTTTTATTATGGTTTAGACTCTAATATGACTATAGACTTTAATATAACTCAGATATTAAATAATATTAAATAATATCAAAATATATTGTTCTTACACGGACAAATAAATATCATGTAGAGTTCTCCATGCAACCTTTCTAGTCTTCAAAGTCTTCACCCTAAGGTATCTCATCCTCAAATCTCAAGCATGAGAAGAAGCGATGTGCCTGCAAAAAACACATTGATGCTTAAGTTGGTGTGAGGTTCTAGGGTTCTAGGCTCTAATGTCATAATAGTAACGTAAGAAACATACTTCGTAAAATGTGTTTTTTTATAGTAGAATTTATGGGCCTTACCTGATTGAGCTTTAATTTAGTAGTCTTGATTACTCGATAATTAGGGTAAGTTTCCTAACTTGTGGTTACCTTGATGATTTAGCTAACTTGACCTGATTAATTTATTCACCTCGAATACATGTCGTCTTACTGGGTTGACACGTACCCGACCTGGTCGTGTACTGGATAGGTGATTTTCAACAACTCTTGGGATCTTAATGCCTTAAGGGAGGATGGATTCATTACGCGTTGGGGTGACGATGGGTACACCATATCGAGGATGGCTTCATCTTCTTTGGGTTGTGTTTCTTGAGGGATAAGGACATGTAGTCCATCAGCCTACCAATCTTGATGTGTTTGCATGCAAAAGACTGTATGGTGGGACGAGCACTCCAAGCTTGAGGTAGGGATGAGTACTTCATGCTTGAGGTGGGACAAGTACTCCATGCTTTGAGGTGGGACGAGTACTTCACGCCTTCATCTTGTATGTACTAAAATAGCATTGTGCAGCTAATCGCAACACTTCTTTAAAAACTTTACAAGTGATTTTAACATAAAAATAATTTATTTAAAAAAAAATTTGGTCAATGATTTGTTAAAATATAAAAATGAAAGCTCTAGATATTTATTCTAAATAATTAACCCATATGTGAGTATTGTTTTTCTTTGTCAATTAATGAAGCCTACCGGAAACCCAATATCATGAAAAGCTAATAAAATTTCGTACTCAATTTGTATACCCACAACAACAACATTGTCTTAGATATGGCAACATCTTAATAGTTTTACCTTCAAACACATACATTTCTATCTTTCCAAATTCTTCAACTAATTGTATATATATCACAATAAACATAATTTTGTCCTTCTTAAACATAGGAGGAGTAAAGCTAAACCAATAATTTTTAACAATATAAAGTATATATATTCAAAATTTATATGTAAAAACATTCAATGGATCTTGATCAAAATTTTTGAAGGAGCCAAAATAATATATTCAAAATTTATATATTTAATCATTGTCACTAATATAACAAAAATATATATAATTTAGTGTTGAAATCTCCTTGTATGTTTCTTCTTATGAAAATGATAGTTATGAAGATGTATTTGATATGAAACTCATTTTAAATAACCTTTTACTAATTTCATCTAGTTGGATATTCCCATATTTGAAGATGTTTTCCTGGAATAAGTTTGAAAAAGTTAATATGAAACTTCCAACATGTAATTCTTTGAATCTTAAGAAAGGGTTCTCTAATTATATCCTTAGTATGATGCTTCAAAATATGTGAATATGTAAATTTGAATTGTTTTCATATCAACGATATCTTTCCTTTGTCACTTTAAAAAAGATTTATTGTTTATATTTGTATTGACAAAAAATGAGAGCAGGAATAATGAATTTGTTAGGAGTAATGAATTTGTGTCTTTCTATTATTTTTTCAGAAACGAAAGAAGATATGCAAGAATAGAGGATGAATACAATATGTGAGAAACTTGAAAAATAATGAGAGAGAACAAAGAAAATATCCAATAAATCTTATTATTCTTATTATATTTAATTTTATATTTTATTATTTATTAACATTAAATATTATATCTTATAAAAGAAAGAAAAATCTATCTAAAAAACTTAAAAAAATTATTTAAATTTTTTTTAACATATATTTTAAAAAAAAATTAAAAATTTGCCGGAGGAGACATGACCCCTATAAACCTACTAAGATCTGCCATTATTAACATTGTCATTGATATTAACCATTAATTTTAAGAAACATAATTATTAATTGAAAAATGAGTGATAAATAAGTCATAGTTAAAACTTGACTATAAAATACACACATGATAGTTAAGATTTCATTATGTTTCTAAAAAAGAACTTCTTTACACAATTATTTTGAAAAAAAAATATAATAAGAACACTTACACTAGTTACGGTAAGAACTTGAAAAATAATACAATATATAATATTCAAACATTCTGTTTTGATGAATAAAGAAATATTTTTGCATGAGAAACATTAAAAGCTCTTGTAAAAAAAATATTATTATATTATGTTGTTTTTTTGTAACTTGCACCTTTTAATGGAAGCGTTTGTTTGATCATAAGTCTTCTATATTATCGTCTTTTTCATCTTTTTTAGCAAGCGATAGGATTAATCCAGTACCACTTAAATTAGTGGTTAAAATCTTTTATCATAGCCTATTTTCTAAAATAGAAGATTTTCTATAAAAAAATCATACTCAATATCAATAAATTATGACCAAAATTATATAAGATATTAGTATATACTTGTCATTCAACCCAAAACCTTAAGGTAATGAGTTGGTGGATCCTTATATTTATATACTTGTCATCTTTCTAATGTTTATTCAATGTAGGACTTCCAACTGACCTTAAACTCTTAACAAATTATTGTTAAAAGAACAATTGAAAAATATCAATCATGATTATTAAAGAATAGAGCTAATGTAGTATATTTTTTTATCAAAATTTTGTCATTATTGACTCTTTTCCATTGTTTACAAAAGCATAATCATTATTGATCCTTAAGTTACTCTGTAAAGCTTTAGCAATCAAAATTGGAGAATTTTTGTTTTAGAATAAATGGTTATACTAAAAGAAAATAAGAACTGGGGAGTTGTTTCACTTCGAAAAGAAACACAACTTATTTGCTACAAATGGATATGTATTACAAAACTAAATATATATGGAAATATACATGAATTGATTAGTTACGTAAAGCTTTGCCAAACTCGTGGTATAGATTAATATCGGAAATAATGTTAACCTAATTGGCAAAGCTAAATCTGATTAAAACCCGACAATTTATCTTGTAGCAAATTGCATCAAATGAGGAAGTTTTTATGAAAGCACAAGATTTGAATGAGAAGATCATAATACAATACGTGAGTTTGATAAATCATCTAAAAAAACCAATAACAATGTAGAATAGATTTTGGGCACAGAAAAGGTTAAGTTGTTCACACCATATTTGAAAGGAAATCTATAAAATGAATTCTTACAATCTATTTAAATGACATTGTCTTTATTCACCCATCCATCGCTACAAACAAGTGGTGATCACATCGGACAACTACAATACTTTATTGGGATAAAAGGAAATTTTCATCTCCCAAAAAAGTAGAGATTTGATTTTCTTAAAGAAATATGCAGATGTGAAAGAGAAGCTAATAAAAATAAATAAATAAACAAGCATATTTAGTAGTCACACTTCCAAATTTTATTAGCGTCAATATATTTCAAATTTTTTTACGGTGAATCCCTTGCAATTAATAGTCGTGTTTGTCGGGTACAGAACACGTCAATCGTAAAAGTATTTGTTTATTGTTAGCATTAACTTTTTCAAAAAACTTATGTTTGTTTATGATTACATTATTAATATTGGGTTTATTAATGTTGAGAAAAGAGTGGTAATTATTAGTGGCATAGATGAAAATGGAGTATTTATTTAGAAGGGAAAAGGAAGGAAGAGTAAATGAAAAGGGAAAAAGCAAAGGTGTTACACGTCAACCAAATTAATAGGCACTGTTCCCCACCGCATGGTCCATTGCAACTTTACCTTTGCTATCTTAACCAGGCTTGGGTAACTTAACCATAGCAGGCGGTCAGTTCCTAACCTAACCTCACACTGTTCCCCTGTGGTCCCCCAATCCCCCTAAACACACCTCATTCCGTTTTTTCAATGACACTCAAATAAAAACTATAAAAGAAATCCCCTATTTATTATAATGATGATATAATTATAGTTCTTTTCACTCCCTCAGTATATATATAAATACATAGTTATATACATATATATCCACCTCTTCTCCTTCTATATATGACTCTATTCCCTCATAGGTCTATATATGTACAGGCTAAGCTAAACTAAACTAAATCCTTCTCTCTCTCTTCCTCACAACACTCGATCTCCAAATTCAGAGCACAGCAGGTGTAGCAGGCATAAACCTTGGCTTCCACACAGACATATATCCCCTATCACTCCAGTTAGTTATCTAACGGTTTTCTATTATCTCACTCACTTTCTCCCCACTTTACCCTTTTTTTTCTCTCGCTTATGCCATCCCATCACTAGCAGAGACCACCATTTTATTCAACCAAAGGGAGAATGATAAGCTGGGCCGATTTGTACACCGTCTTGACGGCGGTCATTCCGCTCTATGTCGCCATGATCTTAGCGTACGGTTCGGTACGGTGGTGGAAGATATTCTCGCCGGACCAGTGCTCCGGAATAAACCGCTTCGTGGCGATCTTCGCCGTTCCGCTTCTTTCCTTCCATTTCATCTCCACCAACAATCCTTACGCCATGAACTTCCGCTTCATCGCTGCCGACACGCTCCAGAAAATCATCATGCTCTTTGCCTTGGCAATCTGGACCAACTTCACCGCCAACGGGAGCCTCGAGTGGATGATTACCATTTTCTCCCTCTCTACATTGCCCAACACGCTAGTCATGGGAATCCCGCTCCTTATCGCCATGTACGGCGAATATTCCGGCAGCCTCATGGTCCAGGTGGTCGTGCTCCAGTGCATCATCTGGTACACGCTCCTCCTCTTCCTCTTCGAGTACCGCGGCGCCAAGCTCCTGATCATGGAACAGTTCCCCGAAACCGCTGCTTCCATTGTTTCCTTCAAGGTCGACTCCGACGTTGTTTCGCTCGACGGGAGGGATTTCCTCGAAACCGATGCTGAAGTCGGCGACGATGGCAAGCTCCACGTCACCGTTAGGAAGTCCAATGCTTCTAGAAGGTCCTTCATGATGACACCTCGCCCCTCTAACCTCACCGGTGCCGAGATTTACAGCCTCAGCTCCTCCCGTAACCCCACGCCACGTGGCTCCAACTTCAACCATGCGGATTTCTACTCCATGATGGGCTACGCGCCTAGGCATTCTAACTTCGGCGCTGCGGATTTGTACTCCGTGCAGTCCACGTCACGCGGAGTCACGCCGAGGCCCTCCAATTTCGAAGAGAACTCTGCACCCGCACCGCAGGCTATCAGCTCCCCAAGGTTCGGCTTCTACCCCGCCGTGCAGACGGTGCCCGCCGCCTACCCTGCTCCCAACCCGGAATTCTCTTCTGGATTAACGAAGAGTGTGAGCAAGAATTCGCAGACGCAGCCACAGCCACAGCCACAGCCTCAGTCCCAGCCGCAAGCTCAAGCTACTCCTCAAGTTTCTCAACCGCCTAACAGTAGTAACAAAGCCAGCCACGACGCTAAGGAGCTCCACATGTTCGTTTGGAGCTCCAGCGCCTCGCCGGTTTCTGAAGCGGGCGGCCTCCATTTCAGTGGAGCCGATTTCGGAGCTTCCGACCAATCGGGCCGCTCCGATCAAGGTGCCAAGGAGATCAGGATGCTAGTAGCCGACGAACACCCTCAAAATGGAGAAGCGAACAAAGGTAGTACCACTAGATTCTTTCTTTTTCTTTTTTTTTTTCTCTCCTCGACCTAAATTCACTTCAGTTTAAAACTAGTTTCGGCTCAATTTTCTAATTAAAGTTGAAGTCTTCAATCAAAGTTTAAATCTGTGGTTGAACAAGAGAACTTGGTAAATTTGGAACTTAATTTAGGCTTTGTTCTGAGGAAGTGATTTAATTTGGGTGATTGTGGGTTGTAACTGAAGCTGCAGCAGAAGGAGAATTTAGGGCTGAAGATTTGAAGTTTCCAGGGAAAGAAGGTGAACAGGCGGAGGAAGAAGCAGAGAAAGGAGGAGCCGCCGGGCTGAACAAGCTGGGTTCCAGTTCAACGGTGGAGTTACACCCAAAATCCGGCATAGCCGCGGCGGCGAAACACATGCCTCCGGCGAGTGTGATGACCCGTCTAATACTGATTATGGTGTGGCGGAAGCTTATCCGCAACCCCAACACTTACTCTAGCCTCATTGGTGTGGTTTGGTCTCTGGTGGCGTTTAGGTAAGTAAATTTCAAAGTCAATCTGGAAGAAGGAGGATGAATTTTTGTCATGGTTTTGACTTTTAGGGTTTAGCTATTATTATTACTGTAGGATGGTTATTTTGTGTTGACGTAGTTGTGATATATGATTACTAATTAATTAATTAATTAATTGCAGGTGGCATGTGCACATGCCCAAAATAATAGAGAAATCAATCTCCATACTGTCTGATGCTGGTCTTGGAATGGCTATGTTCAGCTTGGGTGAGTGGCCGTGATAATTTGTCCAAATTCTTGCTCTTCCAATAATTTCATTCCCCTATATTTGCAATTCCTTTCCTCTTTGGCGAAAACATCGTTATTCATGATGGCTCCCTTTTCCGATGTTAAAACGTACATTGATGAGAGTAACTGATGATGCTGTTCATGTGATTGTATTTAAATAACTTTGTTGGTTCGTTTCTTGGAGTTTCAACAATGCTACTAAAAATAATTGTTTGTGGAAAATATGAGATGAGAATGTTGATTGAATGCAATGGTAAGGTGAGTGTGATGAATGTGTGAAAAGTATGGATTTGGGGTAGAGCAAGTAATTAGCATAAACAAAGTAATGGGCGTCCATTGAAATGAAGTTTGTTACCACATAACACAAGCAGATGATGTTGTTCACTAGACGATAATATGGGGATTGCATAGTGATAGTGCAATGTCCCCGACATGTGGGGTCTGGTCTTGAACAACGTCTCTATGCGGTCCAGGGCGGTGGTGGGGACCTGTACCATTTTTGGACCCGGATTAGGCAAAGGTAGTTGATTTAGACGAATCAAGCAGTACTAAAAATATCTTTTCATTCACAAAACTTAAAAGCATTTTCCCATCATGCCGTGACTGTAAATTTTCGCTCCCTTTTTCCTTCTCTTCTCTTTTCATTTTCACCTTTTTACCCTTTCGGCCAAGCAAATTATTGAGGACTAACCTTTCGCGGTTTTTGCGCTTCTATGTAGGTCTCTTCATGGCTCTTCAACCCAACATAATTGCGTGTGGGAACTCAGTTGCAACATTTGCCATGGCTGTTCGATTCCTCACAGGTCCCGCCGTCATGGCTGCAGCTTCAATCGCTGTTGGCTTACGTGGCACTCTCTTACGTGTAGCTATTGTTCAGGTAATTAACCTTGACCTATAATCCTATTTGATTGATATCACACTGTTAATCTTACTTGCGTGAGCAAATTACTTTGATATCTTTGAATGCTACAGAGGAAGTGATAGATTTTCAATAGTTAGGACCCTTTGGCACTGTACATTCTAGGAGAGAATAACCCAATAACAAATCGTCAAATAGACTCTTTCCACTTAACTAATTATAATTTTTACTAAATTTTAGTTACTGATAAACAATTTTAATGAAAGCGTATTTTATAGCATCTTACATTTTATATGAAATCTTAATGGATTTCTCAAGTTCAATTTTGGCTATCATGTTAAACATGATTTGAAGTAAAGACCCTGGAATGCTAACTAGCTTAATATCCAATTATTGTTCATAGGCTGCACTTCCACAAGGGATTGTTCCGTTTGTGTTTGCCAAGGAGTACAACGTTCATCCAGCCATTCTTAGCACAGGGTAAGTGACTAAAGTTGCTTATTTTTATTTTTATTTTTGTTCTTTTTCTTAAGAAAGAAGTTAACAGTTTCTCGTGAAATTTGCAAACTTAAATTGCAGGGTTATATTCGGGATGTTGATAGCTCTACCAATTACTCTAGTCTACTACATATTACTTGGTTTGTAAAATATGTATGCAGTAGTAGTCAGCACATCAGGACAGAATGAATGACCCTTTCGAACTTTTTTTATACTTTGGGAGTTAGCATGCATGCCTGGTGACCACAGTGGATTATACTGTTATTAACAAAGATGTGGATCTTCTAAGCTGAGAGAACAAAAGCCACAAACTAAACTAGTATCCTTAAAGCAGAGGAGATCCTCGAGAGTTTCCAAAATTTTTGGAATTTCTGAAAAAATTGACCAATTGGCCCAAATCCTCATAATTCTAATCCCCTATCAAAAGTCCAAAATAGACGCAGTTTTCAAAAGCAGAGAGAGAGGAACAAGTACAGGTTATGGGAGACATAGCAGAGGAAAACAGGGGAAAGCTCGCATGAGCAGAGTCAAAGAAATCTAGAAATGGTTCCCTCCGTATCTGCATTGTAAATTTTATTAGAGTCATGTTTGTGTCATCAAGTAACAAAGACAGCTGAGCAATTGGGTAGGGGAAATGAAATTGGAATATAAGCTGAAGATTGGTTTCTTTAGTTTTGTTTAGTCATTTGTTTACTTAGATTTTTATTATTATATAATGGGTTTGTTTAAGTTTTGTTTTTGTCTCTGATCAACCGCGGATCCCGCAATTATTTGCGTTTGTCGTCTTTCTTTGGTCACGTTATTTGTTTAGTATATTTGTATGTGATGAAGTAAAAAGAGCAAAAGGTGATGTTGGCTATTTTTCTGGTTTAAAGAGAGGCAGATCTGGAAATGAAGATGGGACCATGAGACTGAGAGTTGAACTTTCAGAACATCGTCTTTACAGTGAGTGGGGATTATGTACTTTTTCTGTGAAGTTGAGTGATGGGTGATGGAAGGAAAAATTATTTTATAAAACTAAAAATGAAATGAAGAGCACAAAACTTTTATTTGTGCTTTTTGGGTAGTGATGTACCCACAACCCTAACTAGCTAGTAACTCATAGTCAATAACACCTTTATCAGGAGTTGAGCTAGCGTGAGAGTGGAGGTGGGTTGGTCAGCACTCAACTTTTTTACCAGGAAAACGATGCCACTTCAAACTCATCATCCCCTACGCCTCCTTCAATTATATTCATATCGTGACAGTTGTAAGGGAAAAATAAAACAAAAAAACAAAATATGGTTATCTCAAACCATAGATGGCCCATCAAAACGAGACTAGGCTGTTTTTTGTGAACATCAAGTAATCAACACCATGCAATTTTGTGCCTCTACTGTATTTTTTTTTCAGCATACTAAAGCTAAAATTTTAAGCCCAAAGCCTTTTGTTAATCACATAATTATTTATGTTGCTTCATTTTTTTCTCTAATGTACATATGTTCACTTTGTAGTAATAATAACATTTCTCTAATGTACATATGTTCACTTTGTAGTAATAATAATATTAAGAATATATATGAATTTTAATAGAAGATTAAATTTTCTTTGAGAATTTTTTAGAATTCTTTGTTAGAAGACTTAAATTTGATCTTACTAAAGTTACGTTTGGAGATCAACCACATTAATATCTTTCTTTCCCCAAACTGAATATCAGAATCATCCTCCTCCCTTATTTTTCTCATTAGTTATCAAAATTACGATTATTGATATTGAGTGAGTATTTTTGTTCACTTTCAATTATTTATTTTAAATTATTCCTCAACTCAATGCATATCACAAATTCTTTATTAATATTTTTTTTACAAATTGAGAGCAAATTGAAGGAGAATTTAAAAGAAAAAAAAAGGAAAAAAAAAAGAGAAAAGGAATAATGATAAAGAGAATATATTTCGTTGGTATTGGAAAAGACAAGCTCAAATTATGATAATAGAAAGAGATGGAGAAACGAAAAACAAAGAAAACAAAATTAGTGAAAAAAACAAATAAAGAAAAATATTTGAGAGGAAAACAAGTTAAGGAGAAGGTATTGGAAAAGACGGGCTCAAATTATGATAATAGAAAGAGATGGAGAAAGGGAAAAACAAAGAAAAGAAAATTAGTGAAAAAAAACAAATAAAGAAAAATATATGAGAGGAAAACAAGTTAAGGAGAAGGAGTTGAGAGAAAAAGAAAAACACATGGTTTCGCTTACTAGATAGCGAGTTAACATCTTTCAACAAATACCAAGTGATGATTTTTTTATTTTTCGTAGAGAGGGTACATTAGGTTTGTGTGTGTGTGTATATATATATATACATATATATATATATATACATATATATATATATATATGTATATATATATATATATATATATATATATATATATATATATATATATATATATATATATATATATATGTATATATATATATATATGTATATATATATATATATATATATGTATATACACAATTATAAAAATTTTTGAAATTGTTGACGAAATTTTACTAACAAATGTACTTTAGTTGGTAAATTTAATTACTGACATATTTTACCGATAGATTTTAATATTTTAATTACTGAAGGAAAAATTCGTCGGTAATAAAGATTTCAATTACTAAGGTTTCTTTTCAATTACTAACGTTTCGATAATACATATTTCCATTACCGACAAAAAAATCTTACAGTCAAATTTGAAATTACTAACGATCTAACTATGTTTGTGTGTTTGTTAATACATGTTTCCATTACCGACAAAAAAATCCTACAGTCAAACTTGGAATTACTAACGATCTAATTCTGTGTGTGTGTGTATGTGTCGTCAAATTTTGAATTACTGACGATCTAACTGTATTTGTGTGTTCGATAATACATTTCCATTACCGATAAAAAAAATCCTACGGTCAAATTTGGAATTACTGATGATCTAATTGTGTGTGTGTGTTTTAACATCCCGTTAGGATATTACTGATTTAAGTAAATAAAATAGATAAAATAATAAAGACATCACATTTAATGATACCTCATTTCCCAAAAGTGCGGGAAATTATAAATTTTATTACTTTCAAAAACCATAGTTTATAAAACTGAAGTAATAAACAAAACGTCTCATAAGAGTTTACAACTTATTTCCAAAACATAAAATATATAAAAAGCTCCCCATGCTATCCCCGTTCTGTGGCTAAGTCTCACCAGCACCACCTACATCAACATCATCTGCTCACGTGTACCGCGCACATGATCATCGCCAAACACAAGTAGATAGGATGAGCTTAACAGATAAAGCATATAAAAATGGTATACACACATACAACACATCTATATAAGCAACACAATCATCCCAATGAATCCCATCCTTTTATCTCATAACACTAGCCGCCACCAGGTTATTCATGTTCTACATCTTCTAGTGATTACTTCAAGATGACTTGCTGTCATACCTATCGGCCAAAACCGATAGAGCACTAGGTAGAGTTCCCAAATACGAATATGGTTCGCAACGTCGCAAGACTACCAAACTCGTCAGTCAACTACTAAGGAGGGCAATCTATCTGGACCCATCCGTACTGGCCACAACCAGCACACTCACACCGGTAACACTCGCCAACCTGAGCCACAACTCAAGAGTTCCTCGTGTTCATCCGTCATCCCAACCCATAACTCAAGAGATGCTATTTCGAGCCACAACTCAAGGAATACCACGCACTTTAACCCCTATCCCGAGCCACAACTCAAGGGATATGGTCCAAGCCACAACTCAAGGAACACCAGCAATGCCACCTTTGAAGCATCACTAAAAGCCTTGTAGATCATCCCTACAGAATCAACAACCCAAGGTTGCAGTAGCCAAATCGTTTGGTGGGGGACATGTACCGCCAGGCGCCAAGCGCCTTAAAACCATCAATCACAACAGTCACCGCCTGGTAGAACAGCCCACACTGCCAGGCGGACGTACTCCAGTTGTCCATTGATTTTGCCTCTATCACCTTGTGAGACGATCCGTACCGCCAGGCACCATGAACTCCCAGTCCCCTCTGCTTTGACGTTATCGCCTGGCGAAGCATAGCTTGCCGCTAGGCGACATACCAGTAGATGCGCAGTACTGGTTTTTGTCTTACATCTTGCAGACCCTTATTTACAAATTTTTTACTTATGCCTATCATTCAACCTCAATCACGAGATTTCCCTTTTCTATGGCCTCAATTCTATTAATATTACCTTCTTATCAAACATACAACTTCTGCTAATTCTTGACTAAGTCTTGCAACTCCCTAACAATATTACACTAAGTCCTTATAAGGCCCCTTCACAGTTTTGTACCTTGTTTTATCATTTAATTTGTCATACATTCCCTCTACACCAATTTACCACGTTACATTAAGTCAACCTCCCCATGACTAACTAAGCATGTACTGATTTGCACCAACTTTGAACTATTTTATAATTCAGCTAATCATACCATTACATTTTCCTATTGCTAACTCACTCTTTAATTCTCATTTCATTCCCTTAATCAAGTTTTCCCTCCAACTCCTGCGATGTTTCAAATCATTCCTTTCCCCTAGTTTATCAACACCATTTGATGCCAAAAATTACCACAACACCCAACAGGAACTCAACACACCAAAAATCCCCAAAATGCTTCTGGGAGTCGCGTTGTCGCCTGGCGGCACGCTATAGCCTGCTAGGCGGTGCATCTGGGAAAAATCCCAGGTTTTGTTACACCTACTAACAGCTTCCTTCATTCCCCTTTATTCTCACTCTACCAAATCTTCTTTGGTTCCATAAAAAGAAACTCAATAACGGAGCTACGATAACCAACTTTATTTAGTTTTCAACACAATTTCATTACCTGATTACCATAGAGATACACGAATCATAAACCCCCAGTTTGCCAACCCTAAGATTAAAATTAAACACGTAAACTCCCCTAACCTGGTTAGGCGAGAAGGCCCCGCTTAGGAGAGAACTTGCAGAACGCTCACTACGCCACTGTCGCAGTTCTCGCTCAGAAGAGAATGCCTAGCTTAAGCGAGGGAGTCTATGTCGCTTGGGTGAAGGCTTCTAGCTTAAGCGAGAATGATGCATATTTGATTTTAATTTCCTTGTTTCATCTATGATTGGTTGTATATCTTGGAAATGCATGAAGTATAGGGCTCTACATGTCTTATGAGACTTTATGAACTAGAATTGATGAGCTTGGTATGAATTAAATCACGAATCATGGCTGGTTAGTTGAGTATTAGCATGCGATTTGGATGTTTTGAGATAACATATGGAAAATAGTGTGAGAACATGGATGTGGCATGAGATAGATGTAATTCCATGAATCTCTTGGTGAGATTTCATGGTGGTGTTGTAGTGTATATAATTAGATAATGATTCAAGTAAGGATTGCATCCCGAAACTCTAAAGAATCAGTTAGTCTCACGTAGAGCAGACCGATTCAAGTGGTGAGAGTAGCAGGAGACCCTAGTCTTTGGCAGGATAATGACCTTAGATGATTGAAGGCTAACCTTGTGCGTGGTAGGTTGAAACCCATTGGCAATGGCTCTACAGAACAGTAGATGCCACCATAAGTGCAGACATCCAGTAAATCCGATCTTATTATATGTATCCGGATAATTTAGTCATAGAGTCATGTTTGTTTGTTATCACATGATTGTATGCCCACTATTTTGCATGTTTATGGTGTGTTTTAATTATCTGCTTGTTATAACATGTTCACAAATTCTTTTTACTCTAGCTTACCCTTTTTACTTGTATTTGTCTTCTTGTGTGGTTATACCTTTTTGCAATGATCACCAAAATCCTTGATGTGAGCAGATATGGGAACCCTTGGTGATCATAGTGATGATGAGAATGTTGCATTCTAGTCCAGCATGGGTTGGCTTTCGCTCATTGGAGCATCTTTTGTGAGCACTTTTGCTTGGTTGTTTTAATTGCTCTGTGAGCAAATCTGCACTAAATTGCCATCCTGTTTATATTTTTTTATTGACATTGTTTTGTGCCGTAACTTTCCTTCCAATATAATTATGGATAACTATATTCAGTGGATTCTTATATACTTTTTATCTTGTGCTCTAAGATATTATGACTATGCCACTTTTATTTTTATAGAATTGTTCTATTCAAATGGGATGTTACATTTTATATTTTCCTAACAATCCACTGAATACATATTTAACTCAACACAAAATACACAAGACACTTAGAACCCATTTAAATAAAGTGAACAACTACACATAGTTATGATTCAATAAGTTGCACATTGCAAGTAAAGACAACTTAGAGACTAAATTTAAAGAATCTAAATCTCGTTTTCCTTGAATTAAGAACATGATAGTATTTTTCGAATTGAAATGTTACAACACTTTATATATTCAAAGGAGTAAAACTAATCCTTAAAACAAACAACACATTTTTTTTAATATGATAATGATATTTTGATCCATTATATTTTCTTTATTCCACAAATAAATAAAAGATGTTTCATGAACATTAATTTGAAAATAATCTAAAAAAATATTGAGAAGATTAGTAATTTAATATGGGTTAAATATGTTTTTTGGTCCCTCAAGTTTCAATGAATTTTTGAATTAGTTCATCTTCAAAATTTTATACCAATTTAGTCATTCATCTTTAGAAATACGTGGATTTAGTCCTTCTTACCAAATCATGTTAAGTTTATTTGACATTTTAAGCGCATTTTATGATAATATTTAAGTTAACTTTAAAACGAAAATGTGTCAAACAGTAAATAATTCAAATACTATCATGAAATGCACTTAAAACGTCAGATAAACTTAATAAAATTTGGTTAAAATAATTAAATTCACCTATTTTTAAAGATAAAAGACTAAATTGATAAAAAAATTTAGGGTTAAATATGTTTTTGGTCTCTTAACTTTCAGTAAATTTTGGAATTAGTCCATTTCGAAACTTTGAACCTATTTAGTCCTTCATCTTTTGAAATATGTGGATTTAGTCCTTTTAATCAAATTTTATTAAGTTTATTTGACATTTCAAGCAAGCGCGTTTTACAATAGTATTTGACTTAACATTAAAGCAAAAATATGTCAAATAATATAAACAACCCAAATATTATCATGAAATACGCTTGAAACGTCAGATAAACTTAATAAAATTTGGTTAAAATGATTAAATTCACGTATTTTTAAAGATAAAAGACTAAATTGATCAAAATTTTTTAAAAAATTAATTATAAATTTTACTGAAACTTTGAGAAATTATAAATATATTTAATCCTTTAAATATTTTGGAAACTTCTTCTGACATAAAAACACTGCCTATATTATATATTTATTTAATGTCAGCTACTTTCATAATTTCTCGCATGGAAACACGGGCAACGCAACAACCCACCGACCGTTAAAGTATCTATTTTTCATCCCAAAAATTAACAACAACCCTTCATCCTCCTTACTTTAGTTTTGTTACAAATCCAAGAAGCCAATTATTTTTGTCTATAATTTTGGAAACTTGGAAATAATTTTTTTTAAAAGCAAAATTAAGCTGATCTTTATTATTTTTAATTAAATTTTAACTTCATTATATATTTGAATATTTTAAATTAAAATTTTATTAAAAAATTATTTAATTGAATGTTTAAAAGTTTTATATTTTTTAACAATAATTTGATTTTGTCATTAATTTAATTGACTTCCCCTTTCTCTTGTATTATTATTATTATTATTATTATTATTATTATTATTATTATTTATCCGTTTACATGAAAAATGAAAAGCGACATAATTAAATTTCAACCAAAATATACGAAGGCTTCGGATAACTAGTAGAATACTTTTTTTTAATAGGAATTCAATTAATAATATTTAAATTTATGATAAACTTAAAATTTAGTTATATACTTTTTTTCTTTTTTTTTTTTGTATGTGAAGACACATAAGCATATATATTAATGGTCACGTTAACATATTTAATGACAAATAAATAAAAAATAAAAACTCAGTAGAAAAATATGACATTTTTTACTCTCAATGATATGCTTTTGTTTTTTTTAATAAAAAACTTTATTTAAAAATACTTAAATTTATGAGATAATTAATACTTAATTAAGCTTTAGTAATAATTTATGAAGATCGAAATAGTTATCCTTACGAAAATCTTGTGTTCCAAATCTCAACCACATTCTTTTCCCTGTATTTGAGTTTATTTAAAACATATAAAAAATTGAAGCACATGTGGGTAGACAAACACAACTTCACGCAAAGACCAACATGCTCTGAGGTGGGTTGGCTACAGTCTGAGTGCATGCCATCTTCCTTTTATTTAGCCTAACATCCACCCCTCGCACGTGTGCTTAAGGGACCTACCCTATCCACTTTATATTAACTCTCACATTATCATATATTTTTATTTATTTATTTTTTCTCCCTTAACATAGTCTTCCATTATTAAGGTTAAGTTTTAAATTAAGATCCACAAATAATATAACTTGTTTTCCATTGTAATCGGTATCATCAAGTAAAGATAATTTATTTTAACTCAGAGATATCCTTGTTAGATTTCACAATTTTTAAGCCTAATAATCTTTATTTTAAACAAATAATGTCAATTGCACATTTATTAACACAACAAGAATATGCTAGAATATGCTTGTCCATATGGTCCAACAAAATAATCAATGAAGAATTTCAATCACAAGTAAACAAAGAAGAATCATTTTTAGAGTGTGTAAAACTATGTTGCAATAAGGTTGAAGAAAACTTCTAGAACCAATCCATATATCTATTTGTTCAACATGCAAAATCAACTACTAGCTTTTTGTGTTTTCCTTGATAATTCTCTAATTTCCTAAAAGTTTATCAAACAAGGTACCATGTCTCAGTAAAATCAAAATATTGTGTTTTATGTTCGGTGGCCAGTGAAGTAGTTTTGCTACATCGACTACTTAAACATTTTGAAATTTTAATTGACAAGCCTATGTTCTTTTTTGTGATAATAAGTCTATCATGAATCTTGCTTCTAATTCCTCTGCCTAGAGTAAATTTATTGATAAGTTGAGAATCATCAATATTCTTCGACTTGAAGAAATATTAGAATAAAATATAATTAGATATTGTAGAAATAATATATAACAAGTTATTTTTTTCCATATTATTAACATGTATAACTATCACTTTTTCTAAACAAATATCTTAATTCACTAAATTATTTTGTTTCTTCCTTCGTACCTTAATGTGATATAATACACTTGGAAAAATGAAACACCAATAGACTAATCAACCTAAAACAAATTAAATAAGAAAAACAAAGGTAAAAATCTTACAATTTAATAATTACAACAATAAGATCTACTTACTCGAGAAAGTATAATAATAACAACCATTATTTTTTTAACTAATAGTTTATAGCATAACTAATTTTAAATCTATATTATATTTTTTAATCTTCTCATAGTTATAGCGGTCAAAGTGAATTATAACTCGCGAGTCAACTCAGCCCATCATGAATTCGGGTTGGGTTAGGCTAAAAAAAATTAAAAATTTTGGTATAGGGCAAATGGACCTGACTCGCTATGAATTCGGCTAACTCGAATTTAATCTGTGGTGAGCTGGGTTGACCCACAAACCCACCCATAAATTTTAAATATTAAATTATATTAAAAAATGAAAATCATATATACTCTTTTCTCTTTAATTCTCTAAACTAGTGTAACTGATCCAATTTTTTGCGTAAAATGAATGAAAAAACTTTATAAACAAATAAAGTTGTGTAAACATGTATAAAATAAAAATTAAAAAAGTAAAATGACACACCAAAGTCACATTGATCAACTTAATGCCACTTTTCTTTGGCTTTTAGTACATTTTCTTTCAGTTGAAGGTAGTTTCTATGAACCTATGAATCTATAATATGCTTTAACATTATTTAGATTTTAATCAACATTATAATTTAGCTTTTTAGGATTGAAGAAAAAAATTATAATTTTTTTTATTTAATTGAGTCAACCTGTTTAATCCACCGTGGTAGGCCGAGCCAAGTTCAATTTTTTTAAGAATTTTTAGGTTCGCTAATAAGTGAGCTTGATTAGGTTGGTTCACTAAGTGACCAACCCGTGATGAGTTGGGTCGAGTCGAGTGACCCATTTTGATAACTATAATAGTTTAGAAAAAAAAAAGCTATTTATACCTTAAAGATTATTCAATATAACTTGTTTCTTCCTAAAAAGTAATGGTATTTTGAGATTCTTTTCATGGTTTATTTATTTAAAAATAAAAACTAAAATAAATAATGGAAAACTTTTTAAAATGTATTATTTTAAGAAAACACTATATATCTTCTAACTTAAGATGAGTTAACTAGATGCAAAACAATAATTTCAAAGATTATTATGAAATAAAATATATCATATATGTGGATCAAAACCAAGAAAAAACTAAGAAGACTAAAACAAGGATGATAAATTAGGGATACAAATCTAAGTAAGTATTTTATTAAATAATGTATTCATAGGATTAATTGTATTCCATAAGAATTGTATATTCGATAACTTAATGGTAGAGAATCTAAATGGATATGATTATGATTAAAGATTTACTCGTTTAGAACAAATCTCAAGAAGACTGAAAAATACCATAAACTTAAGTTAATTAAAATTGAAACGCAGGTCGAGAATAATATTTAATAATGGAGCTAATAACATAGAATAACTAAAGTTTTATTAAGTCAACATACCATTGATGATGAATTATTTGCAACCCATGACTCAACAAAAGTTGATGTTTCTTTGTCTTGATTCAAGAAAGAAAGCAAAGGGCACGTAAGACTTTTCCACTTTTACATCATGAAATTCCTGGCAATCAATTCATATTTCTATTTACATTTATAATGATATCGATGTGGGACTAATCGTATTAGCAGTTTGAAACTGTCCATTTTCTCGAGTATTTTTGTGCTTCCTCGCATCCTTCACCATAAATTTAAACCTGTTTAGCAGTTGAATAATTGTTCAAGGGTATATATTGATGTGCCTTCTCTGGTCCTTTTCATCAGACTTTTAATTCCATCGTCAAGGGTATATATCTAGAGAACAAAAATTAAAAAGAAAAAATATATGAATCTTTTTTCCTTCTGAAACACGAATTTCAAATAAAATAAGCATCTGGATTTTAAAGATCCGACCTTAACCCCAAGAGTGTGGCATGGAATGAACAAAATCTTTGGTGGAAGAAACATTTATATTTTGTGCCAGTAGTTGTATGTTTTTGCAAACAAAAGAGGGAGTAACATGCTTAATATCAATGAGACTAATAATATAACAGTGATGGCGATTTATCAAAGTTGATACCTCTATCATTCGTCTAATCTTGGCACAAGTACACATTAGTGGCAACACAAGTTAAGTCATTATCCCTTGTTGATGGACGACCATTTCCATGATGACAATGGCAAACAAACATACACATTAGGTACAACTCATTAGACACTATAGTATTATTCTATACGAATGCACAGTGTTACTTGTGACATATTCTGATTTTCATTTTCTCTGGGGTTAGAATTACAGAACAAAGGAGAGATATCATTTTAGTATGTATATATGTCTCTATCTCCTTGTCTGCTTCTAATTATAAAGGTCATATTTCTAGCTCTAGCATATATATTCTCGCTACATTGCCCTTTTCAGGATTCTTCGCAAAAGACACTCGGGTCCTTCTCACCGTCACAACTTCATCTTACTTTCTTTACGCTTACCCGCATATACACTTTTTACTAATTAACTCTTAGTATGATAGATTGCTGAGTTCTGTTAACTTGTTTATCATAAAATAAAATTTTCAGTTTTATGGTATGCGTTTCAGCTAGACAGGTCGGACACTCTTAACTCTTTCATATTTAGGTCTTTAGGTCACTTTAATCTTCCACTTATCCAACGTAAGAGGTTTTGATTGAGCAGTGAAGGTGACATAGGATAACATTAAGGTATGTGATTAATTGTAAGGTCCTGAAAAGAGATTAGGAAAGTGACAAGGAGATTATACATGGTTGGTTGCATAAATGTTGAGGTCCAGGATTTGAGAAATTTCCTACAGTCGGCCACCCTTTGTCAATTAGTGTATGGAGTGTAGAATGAGGGTGGATGAGTACATACATCAAAACAAATATGCATGCACCAAATCTAGGTTGGCATTGGTTTGACACAGACAAGAGGTCAATAGGTAGTAGTAAAGTGTAATAATCATTGCAGATAAAGTATACACATGGCAAAAGTGATAGCTTGCGGTCCATGCTCATGTGGGTTCATGTGGACGCAACAGTGATGGCTGTAGCCAGCCAAAGCTGAACATTGAGTGGTGCGTGTGTGTTCTACTGCGTTGAAGGTAACAAGAAAGAGATATCAATTAAAAACAGATAGAAGCTTGGAGACGTTTTGGTAGGGGCTTGCCAGAATGTAGTTGGACAAACTCAACATGTTAATTGCTCATTTATGCCTCTCTTTGCTTTCTTTTCAATATATACAAAAGGAATTCAACCCTCACCTCAAACTTAAATTCACATCATTATCACCCACTCATACGCTACTAATAACAATGGCTCACGCACTCTCTTCATTTTCATTCTCATCCATTGTCTCTCTGTGTAAGGATGATAACACGGTCACTCTTCTACATATGAAGTAAGTATGACAAAACGGACAAGAATTCTATGAGTCTAAGTTTCACATTGAAAAAAATGAGAAAGTTGAACACCATATAAAAATGAAAACTCATAAATCTATTGCATTAAGATTTTGGTTGGAAGTTGTGTTAACTTCTTATATAAGTTTGACTCTGGTCTTATTAGTATTGTGTCTCTCGAATGAATTGGTGATATACATTGACGGGAAAAATGTTGTTATAAATTTTGATGAGACATTTGAAGTTGTATTGAGAGTATATATGATAGTATGGTTCATAATGGATATGGATTGATTGGAATGAAAATGAGTAGAATTGTATGGTAGTAGGAGTAGTGAAGGGAAGAAAATGATAGGGTGTGGATGGAAAAACATATGGTGGCACACTCGTGTGCGTGGCCTGATATTGAAGCATAGATTGAGGGGTCAGAGTCCAATGAAAGTACAGGAAGCAGTGATGGGAAATACAAAAATGCTTGGGAGCATTAAATCTGTCTAACCAGCTGTAAGAATTTTGAGAGAGAATGGAATTTATTCAGGTGAATAGAAATGTGTGTATTTTGTATTGTGGATAGGATATTGAGAGTAGAGAAGGGTGTTGAATATTATAGTTGTAGATGGGACCATGAAAATTTGAAGGAAGAAAGAAGCAAAGGGTGTTTGGGAAGAGAGTAAATGAATGGAAACAAAAGGCAATGAAAGGTGAGAGAGAGAGGTGATGGTGTTTGTAGGGTGAACCACGGACATGAACCGCATGGGGTGGTGTGGACTACTGCCTATTGGGACCATTAAGGGTGGCGGGACAACGACAATGAATCAAAATCATCAAAAAGATTAAAGCCTTTGTCCCAATTTCAAAATTTCTCTTTATTCTCACACCACGCCTTTATTCTAGGATTACCACACTCTCAATGTTAAAACAAAATCATTTTTAACTCCTTATCAGATACACAAATACTTAAGTTTCGTTTTTTGTTTCTTAAAGGTTTTTAGAGGAGGGTGCCAAAACATACCCTGTATAATTATGAAATACTAATTTATTCGGTCCATAATATGATTATTTAAAATAGGTTTTAATTCTGATATTTCTGATTCAAATTAATTATTTTAAATTTATTTATACAGAGAGATGAAACCATTAAGGATATAGTTTTGCAACTCACTAATAGTATAGACATGGTGGGCAAGCCCAAATAGTGAAGCCCAAAGGCCCATTCTAGAGCCGAAAAGTAGACTCTTGCTTCCTTCACCTCAATAATTACTAACTGTCCTCTCTAATAAGGGAAAAAGATTCAAACCTCTTCCATCACTGCACCACAGTACCATTATTACTATTGGTACCGTCCGCACCTCCACCTTCATCATCATCTTTATTGCACAGGAAAAAGAGTGGGAGAACGCTCCAGGGGAAGAAGAAAAGATAAGATGTAGAATACAAATTTATTTTGGAACATATGAAATATGTTCCGAAAAACTCTTTTAGAAACACACATCAAAACAAAATGGGCTTATAATATCACTCATTCAGTGTTAGACCACGAAAAAATCCACATATTAAATGACTGGTGAACATTTTTGTAATTAAAATGTAAAACTTGAAATTGGATGTGTAACATATATTTATTCCGTACTTGATGTCGCTCCCTTGTAATTCGACCTGCAAGGATGTTAGTAGTCCTAGATCATACGTGAAAGGATGTTGGCCCCCCTAGAATCCAACATCAAATTGTTTTTAAAAAAAAAATAGCACAAAGCGATTTACCTTCACTGTTTCTTCACACTCTCTCTTCCCAGGCCTCCCCAACAACATGTGTGACCACCACCTAAGATAAGTTTTGATTCATTAAATGAAAATGCATGTTGTTTGGATGCATTGGTTCAAGATTTTCTTTTTCTTTTTCATTTTCACCATTTATTTTTGCACAGAAAATGTATTTTGAACCACTTCAAGTGACAACAAGAGTCCTCCATTCTCTATGATTGGCAAGTAATGGTCATCATTCCAAGATAATACATAGTTGTATGGTTTTGTTCTCTGCATAGAAAGATGAAACTTGGTTTGAAATCCATGTTACAAACATAAGTGTCACCTTTTTTTCATATCATCTACTTAGTTTATATCAATACTAACCAATGTTTCCAATTTAATAGAGTTGTGGGTAAAACCAGTTCACAACAAATTCAAGTAATGTATCCAAAGTTGGAACTTTTTCGTCTTAAGTTATTAATTTTGGCATCTCAATTTATGACCTTGATATTCAATTATTTTCTTTGTCATGTTTAGTGTAACAAGCATAAATATTCATGGAAATGTGGCTATTACGTCATGTATTGGATGACTATCATTTGAGCATCAATTGGAGAATATTGGACAAATGTAATAATATATATGGTTCACATATTAGAAATCACATAAAAAAAACATTAATATACATACATAATGAAGTTTTGTTATTTTTTCAACGGTTCAAGAATTCATCAATTATAAAGAATGACATGGTGAAGAAAATAAAATATGAGTAGACAACATATTTACTAAAATGATGGAGTAAGGACCCACTATAAAATTAGTACTTTGGTTAACAAAATTTTGATTATGAAATTTTTAGTTTTGTCTTTAACAGTTTTAGTTTTGATATTAGTGTTAATAGTTACATTTTGTGTTAATAGTTCTAGTTTTGATATATAATTTGTGCTGAATTTTTTTGAGTTGTGTTGGAATATTATCTACTTTTCAAGTTTGGGTAAATTGTGAATAAAATAAAACTTAAAGAAAAGGGCAGCATTTAACGTCTATTATTAATATCAAATGACGTCGAATTTAAAATGATGCTAATTGAACATCGATGTATTTTGGTAGGCGTCATTAAGAGACGTTGAATTTTGTTGTAACCAATGTTCTGAATTTCAATTCCATCGTTAATTTAACATCATCGGATATGAGTAGGAATTTTTCATTAGTGTTAAAAGTCGAAAATAACAAAGTCATTTTTTTGCTAGTGACATTTTATATAAAAGTGTTTCGGAAAACTCATCAGGAAAGATATTTTATACATTTTGGAAAAATTATTCCGAAATATATTTTATAGGTTCTGAAAATTCTGTCCACAAAATTGTATTCTTAATATTTTATTTCAAATTTTTTTTTTTTAAACTTTCGAAAAGTTTTTCCAATATGTAATTTAGAATTCATTTTTTCAAGGGTAAAATTTATTTTGAAAATTTTAGGAGGTGCACGAAGAAATCGTGAGATTGCAGGAAGTAAAAGGTAAAGAAATATTAAAAGGCCCATAAATGTTTAAACTACTGTCATTTCTTCCTGTCGTCTTTTCCATATAAATACTAATTCATGAACCCGTGCGATCTATGAAATTTTATTCAAAAAGTTTAAATTTTATTTCTGTGATAATTTGATTTAATTAAGTAGATAATTTATAATATAATGTACCTTATAATTAATATATAAATGGGATGACTAGCGTAGAGGACAAATATAAGAAAATAATTCAATTATCTGAAAACTTTGAAATTGTTTAACTATATACGCATAAAAATAAATCATATTCGATAATAATTTTATATTATATTTTAAATAAGTAATATGCAGCAAAACCAAAACTACTTTTTACCTATTATAATAAAAATCGATTTTACTTATTAACTCTATAATTGACTGTATATTTAAATAGTACTTTTACGGTGTGTTTAAATAATATTTTTCTTTTTAATAGTCGTCTTTAAATTATATATATATATATATATATATATATATATATATATATATATATATATATATATATATATATATATATATATATATATATATATATATATATATA
>Ga0214545_1003988_pt1 | contig 27849 bp, 31 predicted proteins | sample CNSS4metaG_FD_160064 | JGI IMG/M metagenome (GOLD analysis project Ga0214545, IMG submission 160064) | Root nodule microbial communities from cowpea collected in UCLA plant growth center, Los Angeles, California, USA - CNSS4 | ecosystem: Host-associated > Plants > Roots > Nodule | place: USA... | reverse complement strand
TGGCAAAAAATGTAGAACATCCATGGAAGAACATTACAAGACCAAAATACAAGCCTCAACTAACTTTCTGCATTTTTATTCCAGCCTTTCAACAACTCACTGGCATCAATGTCATCATGTTTTATGCCCCGGTTCTCTTTCAGATTTTAGGCTTCGGTAATGATGCTTCACTTATGTCTGCAGTTATCACTGGAGTTGTTAATGTTGTTGCCACACTAGTTTCTATCTTCACAGTAGACAAGTTTGGAAGAAGGGTCTTACTTCTTGAAGGTGGTGTCCAAATGTTTATTTGTCAGGTAAAAGTCTATAAGCCTGATACTTTTAAACTTGTTCAACCCATAACTTTAATAAAACTTTAAACCTAGCTAAATTCTCTTAAGAAATGGATTTAAAACGAACTTAGTCTTACAAAATCACCTTGTAAGTTGAGGTTCATATACATCTCAAGCGTGAGACTAGATATTTAAGGATGGTTGATAGCAGCAAAATAATGTGTGACACAATAAACCCAACAAATAACAAACCTCATAAGAATAGGCTTTAAATGATTCTGATATCATCTTAAGAAGTATACTTTAACTTTAACTCGAACAAACAAAATCGACTTGTAACATGAGCTTTGCACCCACATACATACTATAAATTGACCATATATCTAATTGATAAGGGATCTCCAACAATTTCTTGTATGTGAACATGGATGATTAATTTAATAAATATTACTTGAACAACCGTGGATGCATTTGTATAAACAATATTTTTGTGTATCATTGTATAAATCTTGAAACCTAATTTAAACATAATTTGTTATATATATCATGTTTCTTATTCATAATACTTTTGATTGAAGGTTATTGTTGGAACAATGATCGGTCTAAGGTTTGGGCTAAATGGTCAAGGAGCATTTAGTAAAGTTGAAGCAGATATTTTGTTGTTCTTTATCTGTGCATATGTTGCAGCATTTGCATGGTCATGGGGACCGTTGGGATGGTTGGTGCCAAGTGAAATATGTTCTCTAGAAATTCGACCGGCAGGTCAAGCTATTAATGTTGCGACGAACATGTTATTTACGTTTGCAATTGCTCAAGTCTTTCTTACCATGCTTTGTCACTTGAAGTTCGGCCTCTTCTTCTTTTTCGCGGGATTTGTGGTTATCATGACCATCTTCATTGCATCATTTTTACCAGAAACCAAGAACGTTCCCATTGAAGAAATGAATATACTTTGGACTTCACATTGGTTTTGGAAGAAAATTGTTCCCAATGACATTGATATTAAATCTAAGAACAGTAAGTCTGTTGTATAAATCCAGTTGTAGTTTAGTATTGGTTATGATAAAAAAAACATAATTTAGAGAAGGTGTAATCTTTTCAAAATTATGTAATAAAAATAAACGAGTTGTTTTCATTCTTGTTGTTCCATCTTATTTTCGGTAATGCATTTTATGCTCAGGTTAACTCCGTAATTCATCAAGTAAAAATAATTACAGTAGGTTGTATTTTAGATTTTTGAAATATTACATTTATAATTCAACTTGATATCCTATAAATAAAGGAGGTGTCAACTTCTATTTGAAATTCAAGTTAGGTAAACACATCATAATATTTTTTTAATTAAAGTAAGGTGTACTTTTGCAAGTTTCTAAATTATTTTATGTCTTTAAATTCTCAATAATAATTCAGGAAATTATAATAAATACTCAATCATAAACTCAATATTAGCTTAACTAGTTTAATTTTTTTCTTACTTAACCCTTTATTACAAGATTATTTGAATTAAAGTATAATACTAATTCATTTTACTTTGTCACCATTTATTATTTTAATGACTAACCAAAACAAATGTTTTATCTTTAACAATTTTATCCCCTTCTTCCATGAGATTTTGATAGTTCACCACCATGAATTGTGTTGGGTCTTTTTGAGCCGGCCACCATGACCAAGCATAGACTATCATATCACTCTTGATTCTTTCAAGAAAAGATCACTGGGGAGATACAACACTAGAGAGACATGAGTTCAAGCCACACATAAGGGATTTGCACGACCTTTAACACAAAAACTTAAGGATTTGGTTTGAGAGTGTGTCAATCCGTTATGCGGTTAGGATCAAATCTCATTGGTGTTGGACTCCCCAATAAACCTCCTCCCTCAAAAGACCCAATAGTGGTAACAAAGCCGATGGTTAGCCTTGACGGTCGACTCAAAAGACCTAATAGTGGTATCAAATTCGAAGGTTCATCTTGGTGGCTAGCTTAGACAGGTCTTTGATCAAAAGTGTTGGTGACAAAGTTTCAGGTGTAACATCTCAATCGAATATTTCTAATTTAAATAGAATAGAAAATAATATAAATAAATATTCACATTGAATAAGACCTCTTTTCCAAAAACGCGAGAAAATTTAAATGCATCGAGATTCAAAATCATAAATCCAACACCATGTTTAGTAAAATATATTTCATAAAAGCTCCCCAAGCTAGCCCCTCTCCAGCTGTATATGACACCAGCTCCACCTGAAACAACGTATGCTCCCATGTAACGAATTACATGATCATCGCCAAACACACACAGAAAGGGAGAGCTCTTGTAATTATACATAAAATAACGTAACATAAACTATAAATCGTGGCCACCACCATGTACATTTAAATTTTACATACTCTGGTAATAACTTTTAGATGACACTTGCTACAACAAGCCACAACTCATGGTTCCACCATCTACAAGCCACAACTTGTAGAAACATGTGCGGGAATATCATGTTACGGACCGCACTTCGTAACGCCAGGTGTAGTTCCCAAAACGAACCACAATTTGTACTCTCGACACAAGATTAGCACATCATTGGCCAAAACCTGTGATTGCTCAATCAAGTGGAGACCCTCTGTACGAGTCACAACTCGCACACTCACATGGTAACACTCACCATTCTGAACCACAACTTAGGGAAGGCCATGTGTTCATACTACACCATTTTTTGCTTTAGGCAACAGTAAACTTACCAACACATACAAAAATGTTGCCTAAATACATAAAAGGCAACAATTTTATAGATGTGGTTTAAAAAAATATCAATGACCACACTTCTTTATAAATGTGGCTTAAAAATTATCAAAGACCACACTTTTTTACTAATGTGGTTTAAAAAAATATCAATGACCACATTGTTTTACATATGTGGCTTAAAAATGATCAAAGACCACACTTTTTTACAATGTGACTTAAAAATTATCAAAAACCACACTTTTTTTTACAAATGTGGTTTAAAAATTATCAAATACCACACTTTATGAAATGTTGTTTATATTATACCACGTTTTTTTAATAGTTGTCTTTAAAATATGTGGCAAAAAATAAAAATGTTGTTTTATATGTACTCGTAACATTACCCACAAAAAATCTTAAATTTTTTTACACACTATAATATTTTTTACTTTAAACCATATTAAATTTGTTAACAACCTCAAAAATTTTGTCTAAACATGAAAAAAGATTACACTTGACATAGTCTAAACGTTACTAAATACCATATTTGGTTTGGTTAAGTGTGACCTTTAAATAATATTACTTATTCAACATAACTGTGAGCTATAAACCTAAAAACTTAAGTTTATTTATTTAAAAATTACTTTTGACTAAAAGTCAACTTTTTCTCCATTAAGTTTTTCGATTTTGTGCTCCATTCTACATTTCATCACATTGCAATCTTCTCTATTTTTTTTCCAGTTAGCTCGAAGTCACTGATACTCAATCAATCCCTCTCTTTTCCCACCCACTTTACTTAGTCATCTCAAATACCTTCGTATTCTCACTGACGTTTCCCAATACATTACACGATTCACTCACAATCATTTTCAAACCCTATCATTGCAAACATCTACTCTCTAACACTTTGGAAATCCTTTCACTCTCTCATTCTCAATGGTTTTTGTCAAAGTTAGACTCACGATTGGATTCACATGGTTAAGCGCAATCAGAATCGTTCGGTTTCGTAGAGAAGGTAAGTTTAATCCAAAAAAAAAAATCTAATTTAGGGTTTGCTTTGGCTGAATAATGATCTCTTGCTGGAATTTGCAGGAAGGTGAAGATGACCTGAGGTTGATGCCGAGAGCAAGAGCAAGCTTGATTGAAAAATCGACGGAAGAAGAGATGGATTATCATTTGTTTCAAGCTTGAGAATCCAAAGACGATTCCCTTTGATCCTTTTTGTTTCATGCTTCATAGTGTTTCGTTGAAATGCTCTTCTGCTAGGGTAGATAAAATCTATTTTTCATTTGTTTAAAATAGATGAATATCTTTAGATTAATTTATTATGATGAGTTTAGGTTAACTTTTATGAGATGATTGAATAACTAATTTATAATTTCAATTGTTGCGTAAGTATGATAATGTCGGGCACACGATTTTGTCTGAGGATTTACTTGAGCAATTGAGCTTTGAGTTTCAAATAAATGTGTCTTTGATCTGTAATCGTTATAGGTTTTGAGTAACCCGCGTGCTCTGTATTTTCCTAATTTTGCAAGTGCATAGAAATGTGAAAGAATTATTAAAATGGCAAGGGTAGGACTCAAGCCAACAATAGAGAGAAATGGAGGAGAATACAAAGGGAATTAGAATAAGGTAATGTTTAGTTAGTATGTGCATGTGGAATACTTAACTGTCTACCTTCATCATAAATTGCACAAAGTAGAAAGTTAAACTTATGAGTATGATTTTATCACAAATTCTTTCACTAGGTCAACGAGACTCGCATGCTTTTACCAAAAGTCAAAAAAAAAAAAGAATTAAGTCCTGGAATGTCTAAGATAACAAAGCTAATAACATCGTTGGTTCCAATTGGAATTATGGTGAACTAGACGGATTTTCAAGTTATGAGAAATTAGATGGAATGTGTTTGTTTCCTTTATATTTTTGGTTTGATTTCCTGAATCTTGATACACTATTTATTTTGTTGGATATGATCCTATAGTTAGAACTTTCAAGAACTGTGTACTGGATGAATATGTGACCTGTTTTAAACATGCCCATTGTTTTCTCATCTTATATAGATTAAGAAAAAGAAAGAAATGGTGTTGGTTTTCAGCCCTGGATACAAAGAGGACTATAGAATATATTAACCACCACAAGCATATCTCTCCTTACAGATAATGGTGAACTTGATAAAGAAGTAAGGATATGTCTCCTTTCTGCTATGGCTTAAAAGTATGTTAGTTTTGAAGAACTTTGTTGCAATTCTCATATTCTCATGTTTTTGGTTGTCAATGACTTTTGAATGGAATATATACATCGATGAAAATCAAGATGGCTGTCTTACTCATAATGAATTTTAAGAGCACTGGTTCTTGGAATTCAGTTTGAGGAGATTAACCTGGATCATGATGATGCTGTAAAAAGCATCATGAATGATTTTGATACTTTTGATAATGAACTTGTTGATCAATAAGAATTTGGTAATGATGTCAATAAATGGCTTCAAAGGGCCCAACATGCTCGAGTTGCAGCTGGTGATTCAGCTCCATTTGCACTTCTTATCCATTAATTTTTTCATATTTTAGAATCTTGGTTGCGTTTACCTCTGGTTGATAATTATATGAATTGTATTAGAAAACCTTTTTCTTCTTAACAAAGTTTTGATCTATCAAATGTCCTTGCATGTATTTTAGGCACTACTAAAAATTCCAATAGTACATGAGAATTTTCTTGCAAATTTGTTGAAAAAATTTGCAAGAAAAGACTTTTTCCTTCGTGGATAATTATTTCCTACAAAATTATAAAATTCGCAAGTATTTCTTACAAAATTTGTTGCGAAAAGTGTTTTATACAAAATATTTTGCAAAAAAATTGGCAGCAATTTCTTGCAAATTTGCTGCCAATTTTTTTTCATAACAAAATTTATAAGTATTTTCTACCAAAAAAATTTCAAAACAAAATTGGCAGGAAATATGATAAAAAACATATAAAGTCAAAACTCGTTACTTTTAATAAATACTTTATTTAAAAAGTAGCTTAATAAAGTTAACAAAGATGGTCTCTTTTAACTATTTTGAAATGAATATTTAATGATCAAATGCTAATTTATTATTAAAGATTTTTTAAATTAACCAAGAAAAGGAAGTTGAACCCAAAAAGTTGTTCCTCTCTTTCTCTTTAACAGCAGATATTAATGTTTCTATGCTTATAGAGATTAATTTTTTCCCTATATTATATTTATGATTGAATTAAAATCCATTAAACAATTAATGGATTGATTAGACTTTTATTAAATAAATCCAATGTTTAATAGATCAAAATGAGTTTATCACTTTTTATTCAAGCCATTGTAAAAATATGTATAAGTTTTTTATGCATTAAAGTTTTCATTCTAATACACAGTAATTTGAAGTGTAATACTCATTGCATTAATTCTCTGTTCTTACGTGAATAAGCTTTTTGATGTGCTTGTAAGAGAAAAAGAAAGGAAAGTAGAATGAATTAACTTTTTTTGGTAAAATGAACTTATGCATTCAAGTTGTTTCAAGAAAGTAGAAAGAAAGAAAAAAATTTATTTTGTTTATTTTAATTTATAAAATATGTCTCAGTGTTTCATTTTGTTTATTTTTTTTTCAGGTTGGACCTCAAGATAATACTATAAAGCAAATGGAGCAAATAATAGAATGATTGATTCAAGAAACCTCTAAATTTAGCAAATGTTATAATTTTTTTTATCTTTTAACTCAATTAGTTTTAATGCTTACAATACTTTTGCTTTTAGTATAGATTATAATACCTATGTCACTTTTAACTCTTAGTTTTAATGCTTATAATTTTTTACTTTGAACTATTATAAATTTTATTCAATTATTATGTATATTACATGTTTTGTATTAGTTATATGTGATATAAAAAATACATGACATATAATCAATAATAAAATAATATAAGGATTACATAAATTAATAATTATAATTTTAAAATTATCAAATTAAATGTACATTTACCTTCTAAATTAATTTTAAAATGTTGTCATATAATATTTATTTTTGACCACGTTAAAAAAGTGTTCTTTAAAGGATAGACAACAATTAAAAAAGTATGGTCTTTACATATGACAACATTTTAAGATATGTTGTCTAAATAATAAGCAACATTTTAAATGTGTTGTCTAAAATCATTAAGTAACATTTTAAAATGTGTAGCCTATAAATAACAAGCAACATTTCAAATGTGTTGTCTATACACAATAAGCAACATTTCAAATGTGTTGCCTATAAACAATAAGCAACATTTAAATTTTGTTGTCTATAAACAATAAGCAACAATTCAAATGTGTGGCTTATGCTAACAGTATAAGGCAACAATTTTGTAAATTGTGTGGCCTTAGTATAAAAAACTGTTGCCTATAACCTAAGCCCACGACCATATCCGCCACACCTACAGAAATGTTGTCAAAGTGTTGCCTAAAGTTTAGACCACACTTTTTCAACTTCTAACCACACTTTTTAGTTGTTGGTTAAAGCGAAAAATGGTGTAGTGTCATCCTTCATCCCGAGCCACAACTCAAAGGATGCAATTCTGAGCCAAACCTCAAGAAATGTCACGTGTGTACCCTCCATCCCGAGCCACAACTCAAGGGATGTCATTCCGAGCTACAACTCAAGGGATGTCATTTCGAGCTATAACTCAAGAAATGCTTCAGCAAGTCTCCACCTTAAAGTCATCACCCCAGTCGTGTAGAACTCTCAATCTCATATAACCTGACCTACACTAGATCAATACACACTCAAAATGGTCTTAGGGATTTCAATGCTTCCACGAACCTGCCCTTTCGTGGTCCAACTCTATGAACCTCCCCGGTCGTAGTCCAATACTACGAACTTCCATGCCCGTAGTCCAACAGCGTGATCCATCCAACTACGAACCTCTTCGCTCGTAGCAACTCTCAAGTGTGAGCACAGAACATACGAACATCCCCGCTCGTATCCTCACACAAGAGTATCATTAATATGAACCTCCCTGCTGATATCAATCATGCGTTCCAACACCAATCATGAACCTACCTGCTCGTGATACGGTTAAGCATATCCCAGACCAGAACCAACACAACAAGCCATGGAAAATGCATCATAAACGCACACTGCCACTTGCACTATCGCTTGATGCAGCTTAAGCGTCACTAGGCAAAATGGCAGTGCAAATTGCCTAGCGGTTCCACAACACTGTCGGGCACCACGACACATGGGGCTTCCCTGTTTCCTACTATCGCCTGGCAGTTCACTCTGCACTGTCAGGCGCTACACCAGTAATGTGACACTACTAGTTTTTAGGTATTCTAATTCAGTTCTTAGAATCCAACCATTCAATTCTCAAACATATAGAAACCAAAATACACATTCGTATACTTCATATACCAAAATTTACAACATCACAACTCATATGCAACATTCAAGTATAAGCACACATACATCCCTTTATAAATTCATATATGCTCACATCTTAAATCAATGCCAACATTCAATTTGAACCCAAGAGTAAAGCATGCTCATATGAAATTATGAAATAATAAGGCAGTAGGCACATAACTCATTTATTCATACAAAGCATAAGTCTTACCTCAATCAATAACTATAGGAACCTTACCCCCTTTTACAAGTCCTTATGTCAAATTAAGATTAACATCAACACTTAGTCATTTAAACTAACATATACTCGAATTGATACAATTACACAATTACACAACTCACACACCACATAAGACACAATCAAACCTATATACATTTTACGCATGCCCCCGTAGTCCCATTACATTTAAAGCATGATTATCATGTTCCCATACTTGCTTAAAACCCATCATCATCATGCAACACTCGGTCATAGTAATATCATCACTAGTGGCCTTTTTCACATACTTATAACATCATACATTTGGGCTAACATATATAGAGTTATATATTCAACTTGGCTCAGCAAGTACTACAAAAAACATACTCATCAATCACACATCTATATATTTATATACATTCACCAATCAAGGCCAATCCATTGTTCAAGTTGTGTTCTAAGTCTTGTTAATGCTTTATTTTACATGTTTCTTCAATTTTCCACTGTCTAAAATCAATTTCTGCACTTGCTTGAGTGAAACCATGCCTAAAACCACTCAAAAACGGAATGAAGCTTCATGCATGTGGATGATTGAGATAACTTTCCTCACCGTTTTAATGTCATTTCACCGATTGGTTTGGGCCTTAGAGTGTCCTGGATGTTCATCTTGATCTATGCTTGATTTTAGATCATAATCAAGCTCCAAATCAAATTGATTTGTCCATTGAACATCTTCCACTTTCAATCTGCTTTTTGCTTTAGTTTTCAACTTTATTTTTTAGTGCACACCTTATGTTTGAGAAGTGTCACGAGTGACTCAGTGCACAAAATTTTAATGTGATTGTTGCTTCGAAAAGTTAAGTCATAGACTAAAATTCTCCAACAAGAATCATTCAATTATCTTGAGAATTGAATTCTAGACAAAATTTTGAAGTAGAAGCAACTTTCAGCGTTTTTCAGTGCAAATCTGCTGCTGTTTTCACTTGTGTCCTGACACACACTTTTCTTGTTTGATTTAACTAGAACGATTCATAGCACCGAATCACCTTTTGATTTTTGCCTAATTTTCTTAACATCTAGACGAAAAAATTAGCAAAAAGAATCATTCAAATATGTCCAGTAAAAAATATGATAAATCTTCAAAGTTAAGGCATTTGTCAGCGTTTTCTGGTGCTATGTTTTCGGGAAAATCATTCTTTAGTGCGTTTTTGGTGTGTTTTGCTTCAAATTTTTAGTGCTCTTACTCTATACATTATCTTTTTTATGTGTGTATTCAATATTGCCATCATTTGCTTTCAATTAGAGTAGATTAGTTCTCTCAAATTGGCACAAATGCAATGAGTACCATAAGCATCTTATGAGCACTGCAGTTTCTATTTTCAATTTTTAATCCATTCTAGTTCCATTCTAGGATTCCTTTTGATGTGCTTTCCCTTCTTTCAAGCCTTAATTTCTTGATTGTCCTTTTTATCTATTCAATTCAGTCTTGTTTCATGAATTCCACTTTGGTTTAGCATTCCTAATTGGCTTTTCTTGCTTTATTTGTTGATTCCTTCTGCTTATAATGCTTTTGGTGTTTGTGGTTTGATTTGGTGATGCAATGCTTTCTACTTATTGATAAATAGTGGTAGCATCTTAGTTTGTGGATGTGATTCAATGCTTTAGCCCAATGCTTTCCATTCTAGTTCCAATTTGAGCTCCAAATTTTTTAAGAGTATTGAGTGCTAACCATTTGAATTTGGCAAAGTTTTCTTTGGTTTTTGTTTGCTGTTTTTGTGCAGTTTCTTGCTGCTGTTTGACTATTTGGTGCTGCAATTTTAACATCCAGAAAGTGCCCAAAGGTGTTCTATAAGAACCGAGAAATTTAAATAATTATTTAATAAATTTGGGTAGTAAGAGCCTTTAAGGCATTTAATGCGGAGTGTTATGATGTGGAAAAGTACTAGCTTAAATGGTTGAGAGCACTTTATTGCGTGAGAGGACTTGGGTTCGAGTCCTATGTATGCCAATTGTATGATATTTTAATATGCATATTATTTTGAGGTTATGTTTGAACGTGAGTAGTGATAATGTAATCCTAAAATTATAGGAATTATCATGAAACATGTATTGGTTGGTTTGGTTGTGCATTGACTTTGCATTTATCATGAAACATGTTTATTATTGTTTTGATTCATGTATGATGTTTGATTCATGTATGATGAATTGCGTGTTGTCATGATCAAATACATGACATTTTCGCTCATTTTACGCTATTTTTGTAAGTTTCTAAGTTTCTACCTAGAAACCGCTTAGCCGGCACAAGTATGCCGCCAGGTGACACATCTTTGTTGCCCATGGTTTTGGATTTTGGTATGAACCGCCTGGCGGCGATGAATATCCGCCAGGCGGCGCAGCGCGGTCCGTGGTTCATTTTGTGCGTTGTTTGGTGTAGAAGTCATTGCGACTTTTGAATGTGTGCTTGGTGAACAATATTGTGTGTTAACTGTTATAACCTTTAAGTAACTGGGTTATGATGGTTCTTGGAGGAAATCACGTATGATTACCCATAAGCAGAATTTGGATTCTTGGAAGGAGAAAAAGGAATGAATTGATCTCTATGGATCAATGGGTTTACGACACATAAGGAACAATATTGGGTGTGTGGCTTGATAAATTTTATGCGAATTGGAGTGGGTTAGTGTACTTGGGCTGTGTGTCCAATTAGGGGAAGTGGTGGATTCCTCACAGGTACCGAAATCTGGTTTGGAGTCCAGCTACTGTTGCACCGCCTGATGGCATCCAGCTTGCCGCCAGGCGACGACTGGTCTGGGGCAGATGTGATGAGGCTCCTCCGTTGCGGTACTCACCGGAAAGCCTCTCCAATCGGTGTTCTACCGATTGAAAATCGCAGAAGGTGAGGGAAAATGCAGCGGAAGACTCATATATGGAGATTACGCTCAGATCTCTCTAGTTTCTCACTGGTTTGGTAAACCCTAAGAGGTAAGAACCAATCTAGGGTTTAGGGTGAGCTGATGAATGGGGGAGTGATCTCAACCGAATGTATCATTCATCAAAGCTATTCGGTACAAAGCATGGTCTGCACCTTTTATAGATGAAGGGCAACCGTGAGAAAGCAAACGAAAGAAAGGAGGGAAAACGCCATCTAACATGTTCCTAACAACGTGTGGTGGTGAACGGAAGCCCTATAAGCTAAGGGTTGCTAAACGAATCAGAGCCCTATAAGCTCTGAGCCTTAATGGGATCACATCATCCCTTCTCTCTTGAAGAGGATCTGTCCTCAGATCAAGAGGGTTGTCAAAGGAACACAACAACCAAATTTATGGTTCTACCAGGATAAAAAACAAACCTGCAATAGTCATCAAATAAAATTATAATGAAATCATAATGACCATGCAGTATAATTGTTTGGAGAATGTGTGAAAATAGGCTTATAAAATTGGAAAAAGTTGGTATTAGGCCCACTTCACAATAAGATTGTATTACACTTTGACTTAGATGATTTTCGAAAAGGATTTTAGAGTCAAAGTGTATTTTGGCACAATATTTTGAGGAGGATGAAATAAGGGAATGGGATGGAGAACAAAAAGTTTGAGAAGGAAACAAAACAAAAGTTTTAATGAAAAAGTGAGAAGAGTATAAAGATTGAAAAACTCCCTTTGGAAATTGGGACTTAATGGATGGAATTGATGAAGGATTGAACACCAAATCCCTAACAATGAGTTCCCTCTTTTCATTTGAAATGCTCTTTAACTCTACCACTTGTAATTTTCTTTCAAGCTCACTCTCTTGTTTTATTTTCTCGCTTCAAGTTCTTTTCTCTCATTCTCTTCTTTGGCTTTTCTAAAACTCTCCTCTTTTGCCTTTTCTTCTTCTCTCTTTTCTTCTTCTCTTTTATCTCTTTTTCCTCATGTTATCTTTTAGCATAAAGCTTCTCAAGCTCTTCTTTTTCTCTCATCTTTTCATACTCTTGAAGCTTTTTAAGTTTTGCTTGCTCTCTCTTATGTTTTTCTCTCTTTCTTTGTTCACTCAAGAGCAAGTCCAAATTGTGCTTAAAATCATTTTCTAGTCTAGAAAACTTACCAATGTTTTGGATGAATGCATCCCCTATGTCAATGAAGTCTTCTATCCTAGCTTGTTGCTCTTTAGTTATCCTAAATGAAGGGGGAATGAAATGTTTCTACATGCATGTTTTCAATTCATAAAATGTATTAATGCATGATTTTCTCCCCTTTTTCACTCTATATTGTCTCTCTTGCCACCACTCAGATGCACGTCCTACAAACCTAGAAGTAACATGCCTAAGAATGTCTATTTGACTATATTTACTAAACAATGGTTGCACCAATTTCTCTGTATCCCACATCCAATCTCTAAATGATATTGGTCCTATATCTTCCCCAAAGAATGAAATGTCACTATTAATGGTATGATGCAACTCATTACTACTACGAGTACCTAAATGCACACTACCATGCCTACCTATATGCATACGGCTAGAAGGAAAACTCATTTTGCAATCAGTTGTTGAAACACTTTTATCCAAACAAATTTTTCACAAAGAACTTGAAGAATTTCGAAAGAGAAAATAATGGAAAAGATTTCTAAAGATACTCCTAGGAAAGGGAGGTGAGTCTCATGGACAAGCTTAGAAACTAAGCCTTTCCTAGCCAGAGATCTCTAAATTTCTTTCACAAAAATTCTCAATAAAAATCAAAAGAAAACAGATTGTGCTAAAAACAATTTGTCAAAGTGTGTGAACAAAGTGAAATCTAAAGACCAAAAGAAGATCAGCTAGGTGATAAACGCATTACACCTAGATATCACGGTGACCTAAAACATAGAAACAATCATACAAATCACACAAAACCTGGACATTTAAAACATAAAGGCAGAAAACATAAACTAGACGAAAATCCTAAGTGAAAATTCAAGTGGCCTTTGGAACCCCTTGAACCTCACACTATACGCTTAAAAACTATTACAAACCAAGCTTGGTTGGGATTGCTCTAAAGCATTTTCCTACCTAAGCCAAATGAAACAAAAACTAAAATAAGAAAAATTACACCACAAAATTTCCGTGATATCGAAACAACAAAACACAATAAGAAAACACAAGAAAGTGGTTGGATTTGTCTTCTTGCATGAACTCTCTCGGTCCAGCCCTAAAATGTATCCCTCAAGTGTTTGCACTCCTTCTTTAAGGTCCCAGCTCACTCCTCAAAAGTCTCTCGGTAGGCACTCAATTGGTTTCCTCACCACAACTGCACCTTTAAGAAAGGTTATCACCTACAAGGCTACCAAAAACAGTGAGTTTCAAGCCAAGTGAACCAAGAGCAAATGAGCAGTCAGCCACTTGAGAGTAAAAAGCAGAAAACAATAAAAGTTCAAATTGGAGGCAAGGACAACATCAAATGATGGATGTAATAGACAAACTCAAAGGATAACCAACAAAGACAAGCAAGAAACAAGCTATCAAAGAAAAGAGGCACACAAAAGAGAACCTAAGGAATGTATCTAGAGTAAGATGAACAAAACTAAAATCAAACAAGACTCAAACAAGTTGAATCAAGAACACATGCAAATTGAAATTGAAGATGATAGTAGTATCTGTGTCAGCTGTGCTACACTCTTTTCAGGCTGCTGAAGCAAACAATATTTTCAAATTCAAGCAAGACTGTTGCATTTTATTTCATATGCTTTTTGTTATATCATATTTTCTTTTCACTAACTTTGCTTCGCAGTTCTCAAATAGCACCTATGAATGCTTTTGTCAAGCCACAAGTTCACAACAAATGTTAGACTTCCACTTTCAATTCAATTAACAAATGCAGACTAATGAACAATTGATTCAAGTAAAAAAAAAAATTGGAAAAACACAAGTAAAAGGTGACTCCAAATAGTGCAGTGAAACTGTAACAATAAAAAACTGCAGAACAAAGGCTTGGCCAAGACAACTCATAACAGAACCTCAAAAGAAGCAAACACAAATTTTCAGTCAAAGAAAACAGTGGCGTATAGTAGAAGAAACAAAGTAAAGCAACAGCTGGAGTCAAGCAATTTGACAATGCCAAATAACATCAACATGAACCAGTACGGGATGAAGACTTAGAATCTGATAAAACCAACTTCAGGCACCAAATTTCATAAAACACTTAGATAACAATAGTAAACAAATGGCCAAAAGAAGGTAAGACAACACTGTGAATCACGATTGCACTAAAAAAACAACGTGAACTCTGTTTGAGTTCTGCTAACCACTCATGGACAAGTAATGACTTCAACACAATGATACCAAAGCTAAATTGCACACTAACACATAACAATGCTAGGACTGAAGAAACAATACAAGACCAACTAGACTCAATTGAGTTGATACTGTAAAAGAGCAGTAATAAGAATCAAGACTCGAACAAAATTTGAATCAAATGTTGGCAACTCAAGCAAATGGACACAGATTGTAGTTCTGACTTTAGATTCAAATATCCACAACAATAGTCAATGCAGAATGAATCATATCAGCTTCAAACTCAATCAAATAAACTACTCCAGAGGCAACAATTTGGCACATAACGAAAATTTAATAATATGTGAAGGCATAAAATCTACAATAAACAAGGTACTGAAAATGCCTATGCTTTCAGCTAAACTAGAACCTCATGAGAACTCTGAACACAATCAACTTTCAACATCTTAGATGCGGTTTTGTCAACAACAATCACTGGCAAGCAAGTGGAATCTCAAAAAGAGTAACAGATTCAAAAGCACAGATAACACATGTGTAAACGAAACAACAAATGTAACAAGCACGAATTAAACTGAAACAATGAAAAATACATTGCACAAAATTGCTACTGATCTACTAGCAATTAAAGAACTCAACAAAACACAAATTCAGATACTAAACTCAACATATGACGAATGCACACAAAAATTAGGGACAACTCTATGAAATCAACAACATATAAAACAACTACACAAAAACCTAAAACAAAACATGAGATCGGAAAAATTGAAAGCTAAGTAAGAAAATGAAATCAAACATACGGACATACATTGACGGCAGCAGATTCAGACAGCTATGACATGATAACATCAATATTGATTCAGGAAAATTAGAACAAGACAGTGAATCAATTTCAGCAAAGGATTTAAAACAAGGGCACAAATTCAACAAATTATGAAAGACACAATCGAATATAGAATAAGACGAAATCAAACATTTGAAGAAAAAAAAATTAGAGATAAGAAGCTTATCTTGCGACAATGTTGAGAACTGAGTGGCTCTAAATACCACTTGATGAGGCTCTTCCGTCCCGATACTCACCGAAAAGCCTCTCCAATTGGTGTTCTACCGATTGAAACTCACGAAAGGTGAGGGAAAACGTAGCGGAAGACTCAGATATGGAGATTACGCTCAGGTCTCTTTGGTTTCTCACTGGTTTGGTAAACCCTAAGAGGTAAGAACCTAATCTAGGGTTTAGGGTGAGCTGATGAATGGGGGAGTGATCTCAACCGAATGTACCATTCATCAAAGCTAATCGGTACAAAGCATGGTCTGCACCTTTTATAGATGAAAGGCAACCGTGAGAAAGCAAACGGAAGAAAGGAGGGAAAATGCCATCTAACATGTTCCTAACGACGTGTGGTGGTGAACGGAATAAGCTAAGGGTTGTTAAACGAATTAGATCTTCTATAAAGAAAGGTGTGAGACGCGTGAAAGTGGTGACATTGTTTGAGCTACACGTGAAAAAGCTCACAGTCTGAACCCTAGCGGCGTGCTCCCAACGAGAGAGATGTGGAAAACACGTGAAGGTACCCTACTTAATTGGGTTGTATGCTGGAAGCGTGTAAGTGGCTGCAAATTGGGCTTAAGCCCAATGTCGTTGAAACATGAGTCTGAATCATATGTGTGCACCACGCAAATAATTCGCAAGCATCAAATTCTGTATGGTGATTTGGGCTGAAGGAAAATGTGATGTTGCAGCCCCATTAGCACACTCTTTGATAACAAAGTGGGCACATGGAGAAGAATTGGGCCGCAGGACCAATGCCACACTTCAATAATTTGCAACTTGAAAAATAGGCTGTAATTAACAAAATAAACACAATTAAAAACATTTATTTAATTAAAAATAAAAGAAATTTAAAAGAAATGACCTAGCCAATGGCCCAAGCTATGAGCCTTAATGGGATCACATCACGATGCGTGCCATTAGTTGGTTAGATGCAAGAAAGGTGTTTGGAGCGAATAGGACTAGAGAAATTGGTCTGTGGTGTAAAGTTGGAGGAACGAAAATGAGACTCTTGAATTGTTGGTGGGCTAGAATAAGTAAACGAGAGTGCATGAGAGTATGATTTGTTGGATGTGTAGTTTAAGGTTGATGTGGAAAATGGTGAATAAAAAAAGAAGAAGAGGGTTCTAATGGAAGTACAGGTTCTAGAAACTTAGTTTCTTAAATATGAATAGTTGGATTCTAAGTGTTTATGCAATATTGGGCTTGACATCACTCATGACTAGGATAATGTGTGTTAAGTATATTGAGGGCATGTTTTAATATTATTACAGGTCAATAGAATTATGGTGTAGGAATTGTAAAACTCTGGACTGGTAGGCATTGCCATAAGCTTGACTGAATTCTTATACTATAATAAAGTAATTGGGGAACTAGGGAGCTTGAATAGAGGAATTGGGAAGTTTGAGGTATGCCTTCTTGAATCATAAAGGGGTAGCGAATTACTGTGAACTTCACCTAGATCAATGGAGATATATGTAGATGCTTGGGTGTACATTATACTGTAAGTGAAGTCACTTTGGGGTGCTAAAACCAGTAGAATTTCGCTACTGGTATAGCACCTACTGGCACGGGTGTGTGCACCATGCAATAGGAGCAATAGGGAGGTTCCTGCAACGCGTGGCACTTGGCATCAGGGTGTGGTCCACCAGGCGATAGACCTAAAACAATGTGTCTGTCTAGAGCTTGGCACTTGGTGTCGAGGAGGTTCCGCCAAGCGGTCTGCGTAGGTTTCGCTTGGCGGCGCTTAGGCTGCGCCAAGCGATAATACTGCTAGTGTCTAACTTGTGTGAATTGTTATACGCAGTGATGCAGACTTGGTTCAGGGGATGTGGTGCCATGGGCAGGTAGGTTCATGGATAGTGGTGATCACGTGATGATATGAGCTGGGAGGTTCATATCTTGTTACTCTCATGTGATGATACAAGCAAGGTAGGTTCGTATGTTCTATGCTCACACTTGAGAGATGCTGCGTGCGGGGAGGTACGTAGCTGGTGGATCACATGTGTTGAACTACGGACGGGTAGGTCCATAGAGCAGGACTACGAGTGGGGAGGTTCGTAGAGGCAGGACCAAGAGTGGGTAGGTTCCTGTGAGCATCATAAATCTTGATTCCAAGGCTAACTACTTGTATGATTTAAGGTTAAACAACGTTGGGGGTTAAGGTCTTGGCCAAGAACTAACTAGGATGAATCAAATGGGTGTATTGTTTTCATAATGTTAATTGATATGTTATTTTCTTTATTTTATAAGCTCACCCTTTTCTATGTGTGTTTGGCAATGATCGTGTAATTCTTTACATGGGAGAAGATGATGGTACAGGTGATGCTGCTGAAGCTTGAGACGAAGAGAGGGGCTAGGTTGGGATGTCGAGCTAGGGATTTTGTTATGCTTTCATTATTTTGTCGGATTTTGGAATTTGTAATAAGATTATTACTTTAGCTTTAATTGAATTTCGGTGCATTGAATAATGTTTTAAATTTTCTCGCGTTTGGGATCAATAAAATCATGACGATTGAATTTCAATTCTTTATTTATTTATTTAACTAATTAATTTCCTATAGGGACGTTACATTTGATATCAGAGCAAAAAGTTTTAAAGATTTTGGGGAATTTGGGGAGTGAATTATCGTGTTTCTTCTATGAATCTGTTGTGTGTTATTGATTGTTAGCAATTGATTATTTTTGTCATAATCTGAGCTGTTTAATGTGAATAGCTAAATTATGTGGCATGCACAGACAATGGCTAATCGGAGACGTAGAAACAATGTTGGGGCTAACGAGATTGCGAATGCAATCCATAGGATGGTGGACGCGATGCAACCTGTTGTAGCGCAACTGAGGATGATAATTCCACCAGTCAAGCCAGTCACGATGGAAGACTTCATGCTCCATACGCCAGCAAAATTCACTAGCAAAGCCACCCCAGATGAGGCAGACACATGGCTACGAGAATGCGAGAAGATCTTTTGGGTGATTGAGTGCACAAAAGCCAAGAAGCTTACATTTGCCACCTTCCTGTTGGTGACCGATGTAGAGTACTGGTGGATGGGAATGCAGCAACAGATGCAGACTCGGGAGAAGGAGGTGATATGGATAAATTTCAGGAAGAGGTTCCAGAGAAGTACTTCCCCGATAGCGCTAAACATGAGCATGGAGTCGAGTTCCTCACCCTGCAGTAGGGGAATATGACAATACAAGCATATGTGGAGAGGTTTGAGTATCTAGCGAGGTTCTACTCGTAGATAGTCATCGAGGAGTGGCGTTGCAGGAAATTTGAAGGCGGCTTAAAACATGAGCTGAGACGGTTCATTGTGCCTTTGAGAGTCAAGGAATTTCTCGTTTTGGTTAAGTAGGCCAAAAGTGTGGTAACTGGCCTACATGCAAAATCATTCAAGTAACCGGCCTGGGCTGACCTAAGCCTAACCGGCCTGAACCGGTAACATAAGATGCTAAAAGGAATAACCCGCCTAGGACAACATATGAGCATTGGTAGCACAAGCCGCCAAAGGGAGTAGTCGGTTTATGCCGACCACCTTAAGATACTCAGTGAAACCAAAGCCCCCCCTGATATCCAATGAGCCCCTGATAGTCGAGACTAAGGTAGGCCAAGGCTAGGCCCACTTATGGCCGAAACCAGGGCCCAGCCCATGGAATGGGCAAACATAATTAATAATCTATAAATATACATGGACCCCACAAATTAAAGGTACGCATTCGTTACTTCATTAATCACCTGATTTGACTTTTTTAGAGCTTTTGGCTGACTTAAGCTTCAGAGTCCCTTCTGCAGGTAACCCCTCCCGGGTCCAAGCCGATATATGCTAAATGAGAAGAGGCCAACCGAGGAGATAACGAACTATATGGGTAAGGTGACACTTGTGCCTAACTGATCTTATTGTTCTATGCAGGAACAATTAGCGCCCACCGTGGGGCACGAGATAACACTTTACTACCCATTTTCTCCGAAGATGGTTTCAACCCGGAGCAGAGCAGGAGTCAACAAGCAAGTTGACGTTGGCCCCTCAGGAACCGCTAACATCACTCCGAATCTGGCCACCATCCTGGACGGTCAAGCCAAGATGCAGCAGGAACTGGCTGATCTGAAGAAGCGCAGCGCTGATGAGATGGAAGCACTACGACAGGAAAACTCTCGCCTCAGGCGAAAGATCGAGGTTGATCCCACCCAAAAGGGAAAGGCCAAGGAAACATCTGAAGCTACAAAGTCCTCAGTTTTCCAGCCCACGGAAGAAGAGAACGAGTACAATCCTACCCCGCACACCTTCACCACCACCCAACAAACTCCCATCCTCTCAGCCCATCCCACCCACTTCCCCTCCACCCTCCCAAGATACGCCGCGGCCCTCACCCCTGCCGCCACCCTTCCTACCACTCAAGCTCAATACAACATGCCCACCAGCCTACATGCTACTCATATCCCACCTTACAACCCACACTATCTCCCTACAACCCACATCCCCCCTCACAACTTCACTTCCACCTTTCCCACCATTGTCCACCATCCCCTTCCCTCCCACCCGCTACCATCCCACCAACCCAGACGTCGCCACCCCTTCATCGACTTCATCGCTAACACCCCCTTCCCTGCCCAGTGGGAACCCTTCACACTGGACCGTTACATTGGTGAAACCGACCCCGACGAACACCTTAAAGTCTACATCACCCATGTCGCCTTGTACACTTCCCAAGACGCAGTTTTCTCCAAAGCCTTTCCCACCACCCTCAAAGGCTCTACTCTTGAATGGTTCACAACCCTCCCACCTTATTCTATCGACAGCTTCGACACCCTCTCACACATGTTCTCAACTCATTTCGCTAGCAGCCGCCCACATCAAACTACTATAATCTCTATCCTCGGTAGTCGGCAAGAACAAGGTGAGCCGCTCCAGGCATTTATTGACCGCTTCAGCAAAGCTGCCCTTCGCACCCCACACCTCAACTAAGAAATGATTCTCCAATGCATGGCCTTCACCCTTCAACCTGTCCCCTTCGCCAACAACGTCTACCTTCATCCACCTGCCCTTATGCACGAGCTAAAGTTGCGTGTCGCCGACTACGTTCGCATGGAGGAAATGCAAACCCTTCACACCAAATTCTGCAATGATTATACACCCACCACTGCCAACCCCACCACACAACCCCCCGCCCTGATCCGAGACCACGGGAGCCCTGCCAACCCCGCTTTACTAGATACGCTCCCCTCAATGTCCCCAGATCCTGCCTCCTTGATGAGGCCTTACAAGCCGACCTCATCCCGCCGCCACGCAAGACGACCACACCCCCCAACGCCGATATGACCAAATATTGCCGCTATCACCGCAATCATGGCCACACCATGAAGGATTGCAAAGCACTCCAGGATAAAATTGAAGAACTGGTGCGTGCTGGTCCCTTTCGCTACTTCAGTCGCAGAGAGGATCACCCCTCTCGATCCCGCCATCCTCCTCATTCCGACCACAAACGTCCTTCCCATGACTCTCGCTATGATAGACGCCCTAACCAACCCCCCAACCAGGACCCCCAACCGGCTCGCACCGATGTTACTCCCGACGATCCTCCCCTACGCGGCACTATCAACACCATCTCTAGTGGTTTCGCTAGTGGAGGATCCACCTCTTCCGCTAGAAAGAAACACCTCCGCCATATCCAATCCATCAACCACATTACCCATTCCTATCACCTTCATGGATGACGACTTTCACGGCCTAGACCACAAACAAGACGACCCTATGGTCATTACTGTCGAAATAGAAAACTACGCAGTTAAAATAGTCCAAATAGACCAAGGCAGTTCCATTGACATACTCTACTGGGAAACATACCAAAAGCTTCAACTCCCAGACACGGCCATGGTCCCCTATGATGAGCCAATTTATGGCTTTTCTGGAGAACAAGTTTCCACTCGCGGCTACATTGACCTTCACACAGTCTTCCGTGATGGAGCCCAAACCAAGACCATTCCTATTCGCTTCCTCATCGTTGACGCAACCACATCTTACAATGTCCTCCTTGGCCACCCCTCGCTCAACACCCTTGGCGTCGTCGTCTCCACCCCTCATCTGGCCATGAAGTTTCCCTCCCCTTCTGGCGATATCCTTACTATCCATTGCGACCAATGCCTTGCTCGCGAATGCTACATGGCCAGCCTTCGCCCACAACTCCCTATCCAGCAAACCAATCACATTGAAAGGCCACCCGGCTCTGGCATCGCTTTGTCGGGTGACGATCTAGACCCTAGAGTGGGCCGAGATGTTCGCCTCGAACTTGTTGAAGAGACCACCCCCTAGAGCTCCCGAATGGTCACTCCGTCAAACTTGGCACCGGATTAGACTCTGGAGAGCGTGCCATCATCACACCTGTTCTAGTCAGCAACACAAACCTTTTCGCTTGGTCAACTACTGACCTACCTGGAGTGGACCCTCTAGTAGCATTCCACAAGTTATCTATCTACAAAGAAGCACGGTATATCTCCCAGAAAAAACGCAAACTCGGCGAGGAGCGACGCCTAGCGGCTAAGGCTGAGGCTGATAAACTACTGAGCATAGGATTCATTGAAATACCTCACTACACCACTCGGCTTTCTAACGTAGTCCTGGTGATGAAAGCCAAAGGCAAGTGGCAGATGTGTGTCGATTACACTGATTTAAATAAAGCCTGTCCTCGAGACGCCTACCCCCTACCCAACATTGACCGACTTGTTGACGGTGCAACTGGGAACAAGGTCCTCTGCTTTCTTGACGCATACTTCGGTTATAATCAAATCCCCATGGCCGCATCCGACATGAACAAAACTGCTTTCATCACTGACGACGCCAATTATTTTTACAAAGTTATGCCTTTTGGCCTCAAGAACGCCTAGGCAACCTACCAACGATTGATAGACAAAGTCTTTAGTCATTTCATGGGCAACTGCGTCGAAGTATATGTCGATGACATGGTTGTCAAGTCTCCGAGCCATCACCAGCACGCGCAAGACCTCTCGGCAGTCTTCTCCACATTACGACAGTACAACCTTCACCTCAACCCCGATAAGTGCGCATTCGGCGTAGACCACGACAAATTCCTCGGATTCATGCTAACCCAGCGCGGCATAGAGGCCAACCCCGAAAAGTGCAATGCCATCATCGAAATGCGAAGCCCCACCAACGTCAAAGAAGTCCAATGCCTCATAGGCCGTCTCACGGTCATTTCTCGTTTCCTGCCCAAATTAGCCGAACAAACCCAACCATCATTCAACTACTCAAAAAATCCACCAAGTTCACGTAGATTGATGATTGTGAACAAATTTTCCAAAAGCTGAAAACGACCCTTACCTCACCACCCATCCTCCACAAACCGGATACTCATCAACCATTGTTGGTTTATATCACAACTACAGATCACACCGTTAGCGCCGCGTTGGTTCACGATGTAGGCGACACTCAACATCCTGTTTACTTCGTCAGCAGAACACTACAAGATCCTGAAACCAGATACCAAATGGTGGAAAAGCTGGCCCTATCCTTGGTACACGCAGCCCGCCTCCTACGACCATACTTCAAAAACCACAGCATCATCGTCAAAACCGATTACCCAATTCAAAAAATTTTGCAGAAACCAGACCTAGCAGGACGGATGTCGTCCTGGGCCGTGGAGTTGTCCGAGTTTAACATTTGTTATGAACCTCATGGCCCCATTAAAGCTCAATGCCTCCTAGACTTCATCAACGATCTCCAACAAACACCCACAGAGGACCAGTGGACACTTCACGTAGATGGTTCTTCGAATCCGAAAGGTGCAGGTGCTGGCATCGTGTTGGAAGGCCCCAATGATATCCTCATTGAGAAATCCCTTCACTTCGCCTTCAAAACATCCAACAACCAAGCCGAATACGAAGCCATCCTCACCGGCCTATCCTTGGCCCGCGAAGTTGGCGTCAAATCCTTAACATGCAAAACTGATTCCAAGCTCGCTGTGGGCCATCTGAATGATGAGTTCCAGATCAAGGACCCCACCCTTTTACAATATTACCATCTCGTTCGAGCAGTCATCCAATCCGCCTTCGACCAGGTCTGCATCCAACACATTCCTAGAACCAACAACATCAAAGCCGACATCTTATCTAAACTAGCCAGCACCAAATTAAAAAGCCGCCACTGATCCCTATTGCAACAGACATTGCCCGCCCCTTCCATCACAAATACTTGCCACAACCTAACCCATTCCCAAACCGACAACTGGACCACTCCTTACATCTAGTATCTACAAACCGGTAACCCCTCACCAAATGTTGACAAAACTTGGATAGCTAAAGCCGCTAGATATACCATGATAGGCGATGATTTATACAAACACGGATATGACCAACCACTCCTCAAATGCGTCACTCCAAAACAAGCCCAATACATCATTCAGGAATTACATGAAGGCATATGCGGCTACCATTCCGGCGCACGCACCATGACTACCAGAATCCTTCGCACCGGTTACTTCTGGCCGACTATGGAAGCAGATTGCCAAGACTTCGTTAAAAAGTGTAAACCATGCCAAAAGCATGGCAACCTCATTCACCAGAAACAGGAGGAGCTTCATTCTATACTATCCCCGTGGCCCTTCGCTAAATGGGATATGGACATCCTCGGCCCCTTCTCCCCTAGCAAAGGCCAAGTAAAGTTCTTAATAGTAGTCATTTACTTCACCAAGTGGATAGAAGCCAAACCACTAACCACCATCACATCCCAGCAAGTCCAACAATTTGTTTCGAAGGATATTATATGTCGATATGGTGTCCCATATACCATCATCATCGCAAATGGCCGACAATTTATAGATAAGGAACTCGCCAAATTCTACACCAGTCTAGGCATCAAACACATAACCAGCTCTGTAGAACACCCACAGACAAACGAACAGGCCGAGGCGGCAAACAAGGTTATCCTAGTAGAGCTACGCAAGCGGCTAGACAGCGCCAAAGGCCGGTGGCCCGAAGAACTAGTAGAAGTGCTATAGGCCTACAGGTGCACCCCTCAATCAGAAACGAACAAGTCTCCATTCAGCCTGGTATACGGTGCAGATGCCATGATACCCATTGAAATTGGCGAACCATCTCTACGCCGAGAACTATATGACTCAACCCACAATCATCAAAATATGGCCAAACACCTCGACCTCCTACCTGAGGTAAGAGAAAAAGCTCAAATACGCAACTTAGCCGCCAAACAAAGAGCTGCCAGGAAATATAACGGCAACCTATGCCCAAGATCATTCATAAAAGGAGACTTAGTTTGGAGAATGGCCAGCAGTGCAAGAAAGAAGGATGGCAAGTTCTCCGCCAATTGCGACGGTCCATACCGAATACGTGAAGATGTTGGGGGAGGGGCATATCGGCTGGAACAATTGTTTGGGGGAAGAAATACCCAATACATGGAACGTGTCCCATCTCAAATTCTAGTTTAGTTAAAGAACATGTATTGTACCATACCAAACACTTGTAACCCTGGGTGTACTCTTTTTCCTCACCTGATCTTTTTTCCTTAAGGAGGATTTTGGCCGGGGAGGTTTTAACGAGGCACCCCAGATTCAATGAATAATACGAAGGGTTCCCAACTTTATGACCATTCTTTACTTCACTTCTCGCATTCGTTTAAGTTCCCCACGCTTACCACAAGTAAGCGGCCTAGGTTGAACACCCTTAACTCGATGTTAATTCATTTAAGTTCCCCACCCTTACCACAAGTAAGCGGCCTGGGTCGAACACCCATAACTTGATGTTAATTCATTTAAGTTCCCCACCCTTACCACAAGTAACCAGCCTGGGTCGAACACCCTTAACTTGATGTTAATTCGTTTAAGTTCCCTACCCTTACCACAAGTAATCGTTTTGGGTCGAACACCCTTAACATACAATCGAGTTCACCAAACATAACATACATCACAATTATCAACATTCGACAAACGAGATAGCATACACAAAAGCATTAATCACATTAAACGTAAAAGCAAGGTAATGTACGAAGTGTTACGAACACAGTGTACCAATTATTATAGACATAGAATCGATAACCATTTCAAATCATATCAAATAAAAATCCTATGCCAATTTGCCATCGCCTCCTTCCACGACAACCTCCGCTTCCTTCTCCTCCTCTACAGGCCTCATTCTCTACTTCTCCCTCTGGACTACTCTCGGCCTCGTCAATAAGCTGCCCATCCACCACATCTTTATTAACATCAAACCTTGAATCAACTGCATCAACATCCTAGTGAAAGAAGGTCGCTTGCCGCAATCCTTTCTAGAACCCGTTGATGTGCTCTCGGATGATACAACCCTTAAGTCATCAAGCTCCCCCTCAACACCCTCATACTTCTCCTTCAACTCGTCATAATCTGCCTCCAGATCTGCTATCCTTTTATTGAGTTTACCCTCCGAATCCGAGCAATAAACCTTCCAGGTTCCTAACTTTTTCTTCTCCTCCTCCCAACTTTCCCTCTCCTTCTTCCAGGCGGCACTATCTTCCGTGAACTTAGCAACTTTCCCCTGTAACTCCTACACCTTTTCCTGACTTCCCTCCTTTACTTCTCGTCGATACAAAAATCCAACCCGGCGACTTAGAATCAACGCCTTGCTTCCAAATTCCACCATAGTCTTCACCAGATGATCAGGCTCCATACTTTCGATAGAGTTGATAACTATCTCCGGAAGATTGATGTCGATGTCCTTCATAACAGACGTTTCCGGTAGTTCAATCAAACCGGATTCTGGTCCCTTGGTCCCACTTGATGACCTCGGTCCAAGTAACGCAGCCCTGACCTCGGTCCAAGTAACAGACTCCTGTAAGTTTGGAACATCAATGTTCCCAGTAGCTTTTGCCTTCGCGGCCATCTTCTTCCGCAGTGCTTGGAAAAGCGCCAAGTTCTTCTTTCCGGACTGAGCCATATGACCTACAAAAATGCACCAACATCCGGTTAAGTCAACTTAGAAACTTAAAAAATGTTTAAGTCATAAACATATACCTTCAATATCAATAATCGGGTGAACCGAATTATAAACCCTAACTAGGCCCTTAGTGGGCAACTTATCAGAAAACTTCATCAAGACCTCCACCACCTCCTTATCCGTCGCCGACAACTCGTCGGTGCCCATATCCTTGTACTGAGAAGGGGTTCCCGTCCAACTAAACGGGAATTTTGTACTCCCATCTGCATTAAGGAAGTAAGACCTGTTGTAACATCCCTAAAAGATATTACTTAAATAAATAATTAAATATATAAAAAGAAGCTGGAACGCCACAACTTCATTAATATCCGCCGCAGAAGTAAAACAAAAATTTAATGTTCAACGCGACAAACATCTAATAAAGATAAATAATTCCCAAAAGCTTTTACAAGTTCCAAATAAAGCTTTAAAGCATAGTAAATCCCTAGCTCTAATTCCCAGCTAGTCCCTCTCTCCATCTCGAGTGTTAACAACATTACTTGTATCATCAATTGCTCCCATGTAAAATTACACGATCATCGCCAAACACACATAGAAAGGGTGAGCTTAAAAATATATATAAAAATCATGAAGAATTAAATGATTGAAAACACCTTATCTTATTATCATGATTACATTTTGGTTACATTCTCAGCATGCTCCAAGGCTGTTCAACTACTAACACACAACAAGGTTAGTCATGGACTTAGGATTCCTGATGGTCACACGAACCTGCCCGCTCGTGGTCCTGCCTCTACGAACCTCCCCGCTCGTAGTCCTACTTTACGGACCTACCCGTCCGTAGTCCAACACATGTGATTCACAAGCTACGTACCTCCCCGCATGCAACATATCTCAACTGTGAGCACGGAACATACGAACCTACCTCGCTCGTATCCCCACAGGAGAGTAATCGAGTATGAACCTCCTCGCTCATACCATCACATGTTATCCACCATCCATGAACCTACCCGCTCATGGCACAGCATCTCCTGATCCATGT
>Ga0214545_1003985_pt1 | contig 27855 bp, 17 predicted proteins | sample CNSS4metaG_FD_160064 | JGI IMG/M metagenome (GOLD analysis project Ga0214545, IMG submission 160064) | Root nodule microbial communities from cowpea collected in UCLA plant growth center, Los Angeles, California, USA - CNSS4 | ecosystem: Host-associated > Plants > Roots > Nodule | place: USA... | reverse complement strand
CTAAGTCAGTGTTAACACCGTTTCAAGAATACATTATGTCAAAATGAGTTATATTTTATCTTATGATTCCTTTGCTTTTTTTTTGTCTTTTTTTTTTCTCCACGTTCCTTTACTTCACCTCTTTTCATCCCATCAACTTCTTTCACATTTCTAAACCTCCCATCACCTTCTTCTACCTCTCGCTACCATCTCTTTCAATTTAATCTAGAAAAATTATATTTTGACTCTTTTTTACTCTTATCACTTACTTTCTGACTTGTCTTAATGCGAGTCATTAATTATTTAAAAAGAAAGATATTGATATATTAATCAACAACTCCTACTATAAACTTCTTTACTTCCAATTTTCTTTGTTAAGTTTCATTCCAAAATATTTTTTTAAGATCAAAATTACTAATTAAGTCTTTAAACAATAAAATAAAATCATATGGAGTCCAGGGGTCGTGTCCTCTAAATTTTTGCAATTTAAACTTATTTATATATATATATATATATATATATATAAAATAAAATAAATATATTGATATTAAAAATAATTTATATTTTGAAATTAAATAATTATACTTTTAATAGCAACATTTAAATGCATATAAAAGATATTATATTACTAATAAAAATAATCTATATTAAGAAATTGATAATATTTTTTATAAAATATTTTACTTTTCTATTAATCTTAACTATGGGTTATTGGAAGTTATAGTTATGAAGATTGATGACATTATTCGTGGTTAAAAACTAGTGTTTGGGTTGAAATATGAGTGGCTTATGATGGAGAAGTGTTAGGAATCCAAGTGTGATTCTAAGTCCCACATTAGCTAGAAATGAGAAAATGAAGCACTGTATAAGAATAAAAACCCATAAACCCATTGCCTTAAGGTTTTGGGTTGAGAGTGGTGTCAGTGCCTTATATGGTTAGGCCCAGATCTCATTGGTGTTTGTTCTTTCCAGTGATACCCCTCCTTATAAACCTAACAAGAAGGAATGAAGAAGACAGTCAAGAAAATTTTAATAAAGTGGTGTTCTGATCAAGAAAATATCTATTTATATTTTATACAAAAGTTATCCAATTAATTGTCCAGTAAAGAGATACACATTGACATATCCATAAATAATTTTTAATTTTAAATAATTAAAAAAAAATCTTATAGGACCCCTTGACATCAAATCCTTCAATGAAGTTAGGAATTTCATCCTTTCTCTAATGTCAGCCTATCCTCTCTTTTTCAAGATGTTAGTCTTTATCAATGTCTTGGAAGTCCTATAATCCATCAAGTGATAATAGTATGCGTTTTTTATGTCGTCTGATTATTATTTGTTTTTTATAAAATCTGAACCCTCAATATAAATATTCATTACATGGTTTTGAATTTTTTTAGAGTTATATTTCAAGTTTTATTGTTAATATTTGAATTTAATGGATAAGTCTAAATTAATAATACTTAAAGTATACATCATAGGAGCAATTTAAAAAACAATTCATATAATTTTCTTATCACAATTCTATACTTTGTACGATTAAATTTTGCACTGTATTTTTTTGTACTATTTATTCACGATGAATTTTACTTATAAATATCTTTGGATTTGCATACTTTTGTCATATTCATAATGCTTTTTTTTTTTGTTAGAATTCCATATAATTTCATATGATTTCATACGAGACCGAATAAACCCTTGTGAAGGAAAAATTGTCCAAGTCACAAGAGAAAGAATTGCAAGGCACAATTTATTTTCTGATTGACTCCTACATCTAATTGGTTATCTAATTGGTTGAGTTGGTGTTGGTTAAAACTTGAGGTTTGGATCCATTATTCTTTCTTTCTTTTCAATGTTGCAGTTCAACACACAAACAAAGAAATTAAACAAATTGTCCTTTGAACACCAAAACTCATGCAAAATCAAAGTAAACAGTTAAGTAACAGAAAAACACAAAAAACATATAATTTCTACAAATCAAATATAGAATTTCACAATTTTAATGAAGAACTCGAAAAATTAAAAACTTAATGGAATTGGATAAAATCTTAACCTTGTGTTTGGATGAAGCATTTCAACAATGCTGAGAAATTGAAATGCATTGTATTTGAATTGCTTCTAATTAAATTCCCTTCATTTTCTAAATAACTTGTTTGGATAAAGAAATTAAAGTACCTTACATTTCAATTTCTTGTTTGGATACAATAATTGAATTTCTTATGAGATAAAATTTCATTTTATCAATATTTATTTTAGGCTTAATTATGTTTTGAGTTCATGATAAATTTGGAAACGAGTCGGTCAGGTCAACGAGTCGGTCGGGTCGTTGGGCCTGCCCGACACGTCTGGGTCATCAAGCCCGCCCGACACCTCTAGGTCGTCTGGCTCTCCAAACCTGTGTGGGTCGCCGGGCTCGCCCGTCCTGCTTGGGCCATCAGACCCACTAACTCGTCTTGGTTGTTAGGTTGGTTCAAGCTAATTGAAATACTTCAAAAAAATGCATGCATTTAAAATGCTTTTTAATTTCTCTATCTAAACAAAGCATTTCATTGCAAATAATTTTAAATTCTCTAAATAAATGAATCACCCTCTTGAATTGCCTCATCCAAACAAAGCATTTTATTGCAAAGGGTTATACTTACAAAATTCTAAGAACAATGAACCTAACAAAATTTCAAAACAAAGAACGAAAACACAAACATTCAAAAAAATTTAGGTGTTATTTTTTTCTTATTTCATAAGAGAAAAAATAAGATAAAAGAGGATATTCATACCAGAACCTTGCTCTGAAACTAGATAATACGATCTTATCCACCAAAGAGTACGACCATTTTTGAATTTGAATCCTCAAGAGGTACAACAAAAAATCAGAAAAGAATGCAAAATAATACATATATTATATACGTCACAATCTTGCATATTGATAAGTAAAGAAAAATTCACCACAAAGAGAGGTAACTTTTGGATAAGAACTGATAATAAAGATGCCACAATCAAAAAGATTGATAAGTCAAGGAAGATCTCCACAAAAATATCAATATTTGATGAGAACCTGATGTCTAAGCCAAAAACAAAGAAAATCTTCTCTTTATTGAAATAAAATTCAATATATAACTAAGTTTTTACACCAACTTTTGGTACCTCTATATATGGACATAAGTTTAAGAAAACCTAGAAACTCTAATAAAAAACCCAAACTCAAAAACATAAAAATATAAACTAATTTCTAAAAGCTTGATGCTCCAAAACAGATAAACATAAACTAATTTTCTTAAGAACTTTAAATGTACTCCAAGCCATGATTTTTGTTATTTTATGTCCTTTGAATATATGTCAAAGGCTCCTCCTCAAGTTTTTACTTTTTTTTAGTCATGGGATAGTCCTCTATTAATATATTTATTATGTAGTGTTGAAAAAAAAATACGGAAACGTTATTTTGACTCCCTACTCTTAACTCACTTTTGACACCGGGACACGTGTCAAACGATTAGCATTAAGAGGACACGTGTCAAAGGATCAGCATTAATGTAATAAAAAAAATTTAACGTTTAATTTTTTTTGCAATAAATGCACATGACGTGCTTAAGTGGAAGGAAAAAAAATTGGCATGTCCAGAGAATGGTCGAAAACGAGATCGCGAAATCAAATAGTTGCAGAAGAATTGGAAAGAGGGTTTGAGAAAGGACAGAAAGGCGTGAAAGGAGATATGAATGTAAACGTTCACGCAGAAGCAATTGGGTAGACGACAATTTGAATCAGGGTTGCATCTACCGGAGGAAGGCGGCCAACGAGGGTAAGGTTTGTGGTTTTGAAGAACGAAATAACGTTTTCGTTTGAAGGATCCGAAAAATTGAAGTTTGGCGAACCCCATTACCATTTGTGCTATTCGTTGCAATTCAGGTATTGATTTAGATGTGGATGTAATTTTGTTGCATTTGATGTTGTCAATTTTTTGATAGGTTGGCGGCGGTGACAAACACTTGGGGGGATTTCTGTTTTCATTGCTGCAACATAAATCTCGTTCCATTTGCCTTTCAGTTATTGAATATGGGCAGTAAAGAGCATAACGCGGGCCTATTGATTGAGGATGTGAAGGTAGGTTTGGTTATGTGTTTGAAAATCCTTTGTGTATTGTGTATGTTAATGATAATATGGTATGATGTAACACAATTGTTTGTTTACACAAATGTTTTTCCGGCATTCTTGCAAAGCCAAATATGTTGGAAGTTTGAATGAAAAGTTAAGTGTGAAACAATGAAAGTCAATTGCACGCACACCATTTTGATGGTTTATGTCGTTAAACCATTTTGTTAAGATAAGTCGCAATTTGTTACCTATGTTATGTTATAGATGGGTTGAAAGGAGGGGTGGTTTTGCTATTGGTAGGGAAGTAGTTGAATTTAATTTGTTAGATGTTTGTTTAGGATTGGGTCTTTGGGTCTTGGGTGAAAAAATTGATATAAGTGACGATGATGAAGATAGTGACTGTAGGAAGTTATTTTGTAGTGGGAAAGTTCATGTTAAAAGGATTTATGAGTTTCTTTTGGAATATGACAATGATGGTGGTAGTATAGAATTGTTTACCAGCCTTTATATATTGTTAGGCATATCTGAGTTCCTGTTGCCAAATAGAGACGGGATTGTGTTCCCCAAAATTTTTAAGTTAGTGGATGACTTGCAAAGTATAGGTAAATACAATTGGGGCAACTTAGTGTACGACTATTTGGTTGGTAGCTTATGCAGTGCTTCAAGGGCGTTGAAGTATGAATCAAATACAAGTCACATTCATTTATTTGGATGTGTGTATATGTTGCAGGTAAAGTTTCGTTGTTTCATTTTCATGTTCAGTAATTACTTAGTAGTTGGACATTTTGTTGTGGATAATCCGTTTTTATTGTTTCAGTTGTGGTCATTTGATCATATATTTGTTTGCAACGCAACGTTTAATTGCGACAAATCAAAGTTCCCACGATTGTTGCACTGGATGAATATTAAAGTTGGTGACAAATTAGTTAAAAGTTCCTTTGATAAAGAATTGGTTAGTGTGGAGAAGTTATAATATTTTAGTTAAATACTGTTATTTTTTAGTTTTTGTTAACTTGTTTTTGTTGTTCACAGGCTGTTAATGAGGTTGTGGTGTGTAACGAAGAACTTGGTTATGAGTTTGTGAGAGAAGCATTCCAAACTTTTGGGACTTCATACAACAGATCAATTGATAAGGAGAATGAAGAGCTAAAACGTCTTGTAGAGAATGAAGAACGTGAGATTGCTGATTTGGAAGCTGTTTTGTCTCATTTGGAGGATATGGTTGCAAAAAAGGAAGAACATAACCGTACGGAGGGTGACAGTAAAGATGATCAGCATGATGATGGTAATGATGAGGAGGAGGGTGATGTTGGTGTTGATTACACCGTTACTGACCCTGCATGTGATGTTGAAGGTGATGATTCTGGTGTTGATGATGTTGATGTTGGACAACAAAGCAACATGTATGACCGTATGAAGTCCCAACCTCGAAAGCGAATAAAAAGTCGTGCAATAAGGACGCCATTTGCGGGTTTTGGTAGTAGAAGGAAGACGAAGCTTCTTACAATGGGTTGAATTTGTTTTGAATGTAATGGTTGCAAAGACATTCATTGTTGACTTTTATTTTGTTGTTATTGGCGAAGTGTGTGGTCATTTGTTGTGTCCTTTTGTAGTGTCCAACGTTGTTTCCTTTAATTAGGCTTCAGTTGGTGAATTCTGTTGACCATACTAATATTATTTTTGTTATGTTTGAAGTACTTTACATTGGTGCCCATATATACTGTGTTTGGTGAGAACTGAATGACTTTATGGACTTCAGCATGTTTTAGGGATAAGGCAAAGTCAGTGACAGTATGTTACAAATGTTCTTACGGCAAAGTCAGTTACATACATTATTTGGTGTTAAAAAATTTAGGTCCAAGTTCTCAGTTACTGAAGTGTAACTCCCCACTTGTGGTTGGACAGGAAAATGTTGACATTTTTATCCAGTAATGAAGCATTATTACATTATTTGTAAATTTAAGTTGGCTATGTTCTTAGGTCAATTAAAATAATATAAAAAAAAATTAGCCAGTACCATCCATGTATGATTCATGAGTGTAGAAGTAAGGTAGCGAAATTGGTTACTGCATTTAAAGAAATGCTTACAAAAGAACTAAGTGCAAGTCCCCATGTATATTCGTTTAAGTCCACATATGACTTTTTTTTGTAAGTTACGTACAAGTGAACTTAATACAAAATTTGTATGACAAGTCTCCATGTATATTCGTTTAAGTCCACACATAACTTTTGTGTAAGTCACTTATACATGAACTTATTCCAAATTTTGTATGACAAGTCTCCATGTACATTGGGTTAAGTCCAGACATAACTTTTTTGTAACTGAATTATATTTGAAGTAAGTACAAAAGTTTTCCGACAACTTTCCATCTATATTCCTTTAACTCCCCATATAACTTTCTTGTGACTTACTTATAGGTGAAGTTGTTACAAAATTTGCATGACAAATTTCCATGTATAGTCCTTTAACTCCCCATATAAGTTTCTTCTAACTTACTTATAGGTGAAGTTGTTACAAAATTTGCATGACAACTTTTCATGTATAGTCCTTTAACTCCCCATATAAGTTTCTTCTAACTTACTTATAGGTGAAGTTGTTACAAAGTTTGCATGACAACTTTTCATGTATGGTCCTTTAACTCCTCATATAAGTTTCTTGTAACTTGCTTATAGGTGAAGTTGTTACAAAATTTGCATGACAACTTTCCATGTATAGTCCCTTGAGTCCCCATATAATTTTTTTTGGAACTTCAGTTTATGTCAACTTATTATGAAATGTGTGTGACAACTGTCCATGTTTATTCGTTGAACTCCACACGTAATTTTTTTGGAACTCAGTTATTGGTGAACAGAAATTGTTCGATAATTTTCCATCTATAATCGTTGAAGTCCACACATAACTTTTTTGTAACTATTAGGTGAACTTATTACAAAATTTGTCTGACAACACTCCATTTATATTGGTTTAACTCCACACATAAGTTTTTTGTAACTGACTTATATTCGAACTTATTTCAAAAGTTTTGTAACAACTTCCCATCTATATTCCTTTAACTCCACACATAACTTTTTTGTAACTTACTTTTAGGTCAAGTCATTACAAAATTTGCATGACAAATTTCCATGTATAGTCCTTTAACTCTCCATATAAGTTTTTTTGGATGTTACTTATAGGTGAAGTTGTTACAAAATTTGCATGACAACTTTCCATGTATAGTCCCTTAACTCCCCATATAACTTTATTTGGAACTTCACTTTATGTCAACTTATTATACAATGTGTGTGACAACTCTCCATGTTTATTTGTTGAACTCCACACGTAATTTTTTTGGAACTCAGTTATTGGTGAACACAAATTGTTCGACAAGTTTCCATGTATAATCGTTTAAGTCCACACATAACTTTTTTGTAATTATTAAGTGAACTTATTACAAAATTTGTATGACAACACTCCATGTACATTGGTTTAACTCCACACATAAGTTTTTTGTAACTGACTTATATTCGAACTTATTACAAAAGTTTTGTAACTACTTCCCATCTATATTCCTTTCACTCCCCCGTATAAGTATTTTGGAACTTACTTTTAGGTGAAGTCATTACAAAATTTGGATGACAAATTTCCATGTATAGTCTTTGAACTCCCCATATAAGTTTTTATGGATGTTACTTATAGGTGAACTTATTACAAAATTTGCATGACTAGTCTCCATCTATAATCGTTTAACTCCACTCATAATTTATTTGGAACTTCACTTTATGTCAACTTATTATAAAATGTGTGTCACAACTCTCCATGTTTATTCGTTTAACTCCAGACGTAATTTTTTTTGAACTCAGTTATTGGTGAACACAATTTGTTCGACAAGTTTCCATGTATAATCGTTTAAGTCCACACATAAATTTTTTGTAACTTTTAGGTAAACTTATTACAAAATTTGTATGACAACACTCCATGTATATTGGTTTAACTTCACACATAAGTTTTATTGTAATTGACTTATATTTGAACTTATTACAAAAGTTTTGTAACAACTTACCATCTATATTCCTTTAACTCCCCATATAAGTTTTTTGGAACTAAGGTAATGGTGAACTGATAAGAAAATATGTTTGACAACTGTCCATGTATATTTGTTTAACCGCCCATATAACTTTTTGGTTACTAACGTAGAACCGATTACAAAATTTGAATGACAACTTTCCATGTATATTCGTTTAAGTCCTCACTTTGAATTTTTGATATGAAATTTATCCTTTTTGAATTGGTTTGATTGTTATGGTTCGTTAATAAATTGGTTACAATAATCCGATGACAAGTTTCTAGCTATATTAGCATTACTTCCCACTTAGGTACAAAAACACAAGGGCATACCATTAGCTTTTGTAAAAAAAGTTCACAAATTAATGTACAATGTTTACTGCATATAAAGGATTGAAAGCAATTCTCTTAACATGCCCAAACAAACGTCGTTCACAATACATCATCGTGCTTGCAGCAAAAAGGACAGCCTACATAAACATGTACTGCTTTCGTCAAACTCAAATCAACACTAGCAAAATAATCGGTGTAAGTGTAAGTAAAATTATCATGTTGTCAACTTTCATCGCTGGACCAAAACCATTACATTCAGAGGTTCCCAATATCTGACCATTTATATTACAGACAACCCTACCATTAACAAAAAACAATTAGTATTACATAAAAACAAATATTAATATTTCACAAATAAATTACCTAATTAAGTAAAAGAGGACACCGTAATAAGTAACACTATTGTACAACTTCAATAAGTCCACTTTCATGGCAGCAGAAGGTGGCTGGAATGAAACACATGGGATGACAACTGCACCCGCAGACAAGTCGTTGCTGCCACCAAAATCTGCTGCACAATTCAAGTCTATCCCTTTCGCCATTTCTTCTTCATTAACAGACACATCACCTGTTAAATCAACCTTTTGAACACCTTCACTTTGCTCATCAGCACCTTCTCCATCTTCAGCTACATCACATTCTGCATCAACATCTTCACCATTATCTTCCTCTGCAACATTACTAGCGGACATTATCTTTTCATGGAGGAATGATATTCGCTTCTTCATCTTGCGTATGCTTTTTCCATGCCTTTTCAACCTTTTCAACAAAGCTTTCTTAGAAATTGACCTTTCATCTTCATCTTGATCATGAGCGTCACTACCCTCACCAAAAGTCAAAGCTGCACGAATTAACTCATTCCCATAATCCTCTTCTTTCAAACTCCAATCCCAAATTATCTGAATCACAAAACACATTACACAATAATTTTAATCAATGACAACCACATCATAACATTAAATTGAAACAGCAGTTCAATTTCATTACTTGGGTATCTACAAAATGCATCTCAATCCTTCTTGTCTTGAAGGTTACATCCGGCCAGCTGAGAATTCTTGGGAAAACAAAATCTCTATGTGGGCCACATAAACTGAGTCGTTCAACAGCCCATAGCTGCAACAAAAACACAAACTCCATTAAATGATTAAATATACAATGAAAAGGTAACTTAAACATATATAATACAAATGCTTACTTGTAACACTATAGCTGAACCGCTCAAGCAGATCTCACGTTGACCTAATGCCAAAAATGCCCGACCAATGCTCCTAACCAAATAACTATGTACTGCTTTCGCCCAATTGTACTTTGACAAACCGTCTATATTGTCTTAAATACTACAAGGAATATTACAGACGTTTTTTGAATTCCTTGGAAAATATAGTACGGCGAAACAAACAAAGAGATACATACAACATACATTATCCACATCATCAACCTCGCTCCCTACCAACAACTTCATCTTCTCAATAACATTGTCACTTGTTATCAATTGACCTCTCAAAAGTGAACCCACACTACCGCACACGTTCCTATCAAATTGTACATCTATTCCACCAACGCCTAATCCTAAACACATACAAATGTCACCTATGGTTAAAGGGACAGATCGTTGCATGATACGAAAAGAACTGTTTACAGAAAACCAACGCTTAACCAACTCTAACATAAGTGGGTTGCAAATAGGTAACGCTTTATCCATATGCAAACACCATTTGAATGGTGTGTCTCTAATCTTTGCACGGTGCCTATCCAAGATAAACCCGTTCATTTCCACAATGTACTTTGTATAACAGAAAGTACGCAGCCGAGCCTATCATACACCACAAACATAAACAATGTATAAACAACCAAATTCCCAATAATTGGTACATCAAGCACACAACAAAAACCAATACCATATTCAACCAACCTTATCATTAATTGCATTGGTAAGAGCCATGAATTCCAACACTTGAATTCAATAACACAAAATATCACTGCCCAATGGAAAACAATTCGTATTTAGTCACACAAAATTTTTAAAACAATTAACCACATCAATTATTAAAAGTTCACATATCCAATTATTACAACAACCAAATGAACATATTCAAACATGGCCAATAACCATATAACAAAATGGACATATTCAATCATAGCCAATGCATTTGGAACTAAACAAAACAAATCACACGTACACACAAAAGGAAAATCACAACAAACATCACTATTTGACTTAGAATGTACAAATAAAACTTAAATAAAAATGACACAATTTGGACCGTGTGTTTCAAAAACATAAAACTATAACCCCATACATAAATCACACTACATAGACACCACATTTTAGGATACAAAACCGTGACAAACAATCTTTCTAAGTAAAAATTCAACATGGCTGCAAATTCGATTTCTTCAATAATCACAATAAGATTGTAAAACAAAATCAGAACCTGGTTGCAAAGAGATGAAGAAATGTGTCGCATTGGTGCTCCAACTAAATCCTCCACCTTCTTCTCCGTCTTTATGCGAAAGGCCCAACCTTTACCAAATCCTCTCCACGATTCTCCTCTGCATTCTGCAACGACGCAAACGGAACAAAAAAAAACACAGCTGTTAACTCACAAACAACAACCACAACCTCCTCCACAATTACATCCACCGGGAAAGGCCACACCTTTACAAACATACTCACACAACCCAGAAATGGAAGGACAAACGATACCCACCTGAGAACTTCAATACGCACAGACCAGGTTCTATTCTCCGGCAGCCTTCACTTCACGACGATGATGTGTCGACGATGATGTTTCCTGTGACTTCTTTTCCCATCGGCGAACACTTCGCTGTTTTGTCGTTTTTTCCCTCTCAAAACCAAACCTTCACTTTTCACTTCACTCGACAATTGGTCTTGTTCCTTTTTCTCCAACCACCCGCACGTGACACCATTTTGTGGAAAAAAAAATTAAATAACTGCACTGCTGTGCGTTTGACACGTGTCCCAGTGTCAAAAGTGAGTTAAGAGTAGGGAGTCAAAATAATGTTTCCGAAAAAAATATGTCATATTTTTTTCTTTTATGCTGGGAATGTAAAACTTTTACCACACTTTTTATATCAATTTTAATATCATTATTTATACTAATGAAAATATATGTTACGTACACTTTTTTATGATAATAATAAATAATAATAATAATATTATTATTATCATTGTTATCATTTTAATTATGAAATTATATATAAATAATTTTAATGACTTTACTGTAAATGCTTTTTATTTATTTTATAGGTAGTTTTATAATTAAAAAATAGTTAAATTTTATAAAACCGGTGAAATTAGAAAAAAAACAGTTAAATTTAAAATATATTAAAATTGATTAAATAGTTATTTTAATTTTAAAAAAAATAACTATCTAATAGTAATTATAATTAATGAAAAGACATGTACTATCTAATAGTAATTAGTTATACTAATGAAAACATATGCAATGCCTAATAGTAATTGATTAGGCTTTCAAATTTTTCTTTCAGTCTCAAATATAAAGAAATCATTGATTTATTGCCATGAAAATTTAACCTATATATCTTTCATGTTATAGCTTTTTGGTAGATGAGTTAAGAAACATTAAGTAACAACATCAACATTTAATGTGTTCGGTTAACCTTCTACTTCTTGTTTTTCACATGTAACAATATAACCTTAGACTTGATTAAGATTTTTCTTAATTTTTAAATGTATTCCTTCCAACCACGCTTCATTATTCCTATTGTTTGTCTGTTATGTAGGATATTGTTGCCATCTTATCTATTTTCTCATAAAGGTCCATGCTTTTTTTTATTTCCCTAATTAATATCTCTGGTGAAACACATTCTTAGAAGTAAGAAAACTAAAATTTGCTAAACATTTACTTCTCATGCGTTCATATTAAAGGCTGTTTAACATTCCTTTAAAAGAAAAAGAAGACGAAGAATGTAGTACCAAAAAAGAAAATGGAAAGAGTCAAGGGAAAATAAAATAAAAAAGATAAAAAATAGTAATAAAGATATAATAATTAAACAATTTGAATTAGAAAAATACTAACGCATAATATAAATCTGAAGCAAATGAACCAACACATATACTCATTCATATCATCAAGTTATAATTGGAATAACAAATAATTTTATTTTAAATTAATTCATTTATTACATGGTTAATTATAAGTTTTTTTTTTTTTACTTTTGTTTTTGTCTTATTTCTTGTATTATACTTGGCATCAAAGGAGTAACAGAAAGCAGATAAGATATCGTGTCTAAAATATTTAAAGATACCTCGTAATATTTGATAATATTTAAAAATATCTTATAATTTTAATAATATATTAATATTAAAAAATATCTTTTAATATTTAACTAAATCTAATATCTTTTTAATCAAATAATTATTTATCAAATCTTATTTTTTAAATAAAATAAATAATTAATCATTGATTTTTATATCTCATATTTATCCCAAAGAAAAAAATCATCTTAATTGCCATATACAAACTCAACGAATATCAAGTTTTGTCTCATTATCTTCACCGAATAAAATAAACATATACTCGTACTTGTGTCCATACCCTCTCTCTTCCTATTTTAATATCAATTAATTAATTTTTATAAAATAATAAAAAATTACAACGAAAGAAACATAGTATTAACAAATATTCAATGTGGTACACATTATTAAATATTTAGAAAGAAATTATAATTATATACCTTTCAAATTAGAGTACCAACTAAAAATTGATACGAACCAAAACATTTATTAAATCTACAACGTTAATGGAGCTTAAATGATAAAATTTATGATTAAATATGTTTTTGGTTGCTTAACTTTCACTCAAAATTGGAATTAGTTCCTTTTGAAATTCATAGATTTAGTCATTTTAACCAAATTTTGTGAAGTTTATTTGATGTTTCAAATGCGAAACATCAAATAAACTTAACAAAATTTGGTTATGAGAACTAAATTCACGCATTGCTAGAGTTTGAGAACTAAATTGGATCAAAGTTTCAAATATAGACTAATTCCAATTTTTCACTGAAAATTGAGGAATTAAAAACATATTTAACTCTAAAATTTGAAAGTGTTTTTTAAAAAATTATAAAAGAAAAATAGATAGTCAAATGAAAAATAATTTAAATGTTTCTTTACTTCCATTCTTTCAATTATAATGAAATATTTTTTTTTATACATTGATAAAAATTAAAATACACCATTCTAGCAAAATCACACATAAGAACAAAGATTGAACTAATAATAATTTAAATTTAACATATATTTATTATGTTTTAACTTCAATATATGTTCGATAGTGATAAAAAAAATTCATGGCAATCACATTAATTGACATATATTATTTGAACATAACTACACATTTCATGATAAAAAGTATCTTCAATATTTAGCTATCTATCTATCCATATATGTATATCTAGTTATCAATATATGCATATTTATTTATCTATCTATGTATATATGTATATTTCTCTCTCTCTCTTTCTCTCTCTCTCTCTCTATATATATATATATATATATTTGGTTACTTAATAAGTTACGAGTATTTTAAAAATTTAAATAAAGATAGGATGGTCGGGGACATGTATTATGACGAGAGTGGACAAGGACGGCCATTATGGTGGGTGGGGACGATGCAAATATGTACATACCTATACCCATCTCTATATCGAATTGAAAATATAGGATATTATCCATACCAAGTCAATACAAGATTTCACATCAAAACGTGGAGACGAGCTCAAATAATATGCATGGAAACGAGTTTATTTGTCATCCCTAAAAGCAACATATACTTAGGGATGCCAATGGGGTGGGGCGGAGACGAGTTTCGCTATCCCATGCCCACCCCCATAGAAAAAATTCATCCACATCCTCATATCCAAACCTAACGGGTATCAAACTTTTATCCCATCCCCACCGGGTAACGGGTATCATCTCGTACTCATACCCGTATCCATTTTCTTACTACTTCAATATTAATTTTAATTAATTTTTATAAAATAATAAAAAAATATGGTAAAGAAAACATAATATTATCAAATATTCAATATTAAGAGGATGATTGTTTCTTGGATATCAAATATTTTGAAATAAATTATAATTGTTTACATTTTAGATTATAATACCAAATAAAATTTAATGAGAACCAAAACATTTATTAAATTTGCACACATTAATGAAACCTAGTTGAGAAAATTTCTAAATATTTAAAAAAAAATATAAAAGTAAAAAAACATATTCAAATTAAAATATATTTTAAATGTTTATTTACTTCAGTTTTTTAAATTCTAATAAATCTATTTTTTATATACTAATAAAATTTATAATACATCCCTTGATCAAAGTAAGGAACAAATAATAAATATAATAATAAAATTTTAACATAGATATTGTATCTTTTAAACTCCAATATGTGTTGATGATGATAAAAAAAATTCATGACAATTACATTAAATTTTTATATTGTAGTAAATAAAAATTATTTACACAATTATAGTAAAAAATTACAGTATTGTTGATAATGTGTTAGAAATAAAAAATAACTAGATAAAATATATTGAAATAGTATTCTATATGATGAAAATAAACAAAAAATAAAAATATTAAAAAATTAACAAATGTTTAGAAACAATTTGAGAAATTATCAAAAGAAATCAAACAAAGGAAAACCAATGTATAATTAACATGAAAATTACCTTAGAGGTCTAAGAAAATTTTTCAAATATCAATATATATACTCAATGGTTGAGAAATAACAAAAATTGTTTTAGTAAAACAAAAGAGTTCTTCAAATGAAACAAAAATTAATAATAATAAGTAAAGAATTTTTTTATATTATCTAGTAAATGAAAGATTTGTGCTATTAAACATTTAAATTGGGAGTATTAAACATTCTCATGTGAGAGGAAAATATACAATAAATAAAACTACTAAAAAATAATAGAAATATTTAAATGTGAAACATAAAAAATTTGTAATTAACATACATCATTTTAACATAATTAGATAAAAGTTATGATAAGATGAAAAATATAGTGGAGATGCGAATGAGTTTCATGACAAACCAAATAATTAGAAGAAATAAAAAATAGAAAGTATGTATATATATAGAGTTACTTAATTAATTGTGAATATTTTAATAATTTAAACGGGGACGGGACAAACCAAATAATTAGAAAAATAAAAATTATATATATATATATATATATAGGGTTACTTAATTAATTATAAATATTTTAATAATTTAAATGGGAACGGGTATTATGGCAGGGATATGTACATCCCTATATCTATCCCTATACACAATTGAAAAAGTCAGGAATTCCTCGTGTCCATACCCATATCTAGTCAATGCAGAAATTTTTCATCAAAACGGAGACGAGTTCGAATAATATCCACGAAAACATATTTATTTATCATCTCTAAATATACTTGATCAAATAATCAACTTATACTTTGAGATAACAAATAACAATAATAAGTTAACTTTCTTTTTCACTTTTTTTATTTTATTTTTTGTAGTAATAGAAAACACAAGATATTATGTCTATAATATTTAAAGAGATCTCAAAATTTCTGACGTTATCTAATCTAAGAATGTCTCACAATTTTTAATAATATATTAATTTTTACAAATATTTTTTAATATCTAACATTATCTAATATCTTTTTAGTCAAATAATTATGTACCAAATCTTATCTAATATCTTTTTAATCAAGTAATTATTCGCTAGATCTTATCTAATATCTTTTTAATCAAATAATTATTCACTAATCTTACTTTTAATTTTTTTTAAATACAATAAATAATTAATAAATCATTATATCTTTTATCATAATTTTTTTAATATTTTTTAAAATTAAATAATTAATATATGTTTTTTTAAATTTTTTAAGAAATATTTAAATAAAAATAATTCTTAAATTATATAATCAAGAAAATATTCTATCTTGTACTTAAAATAAATATTTGATATTATTTATCTATTTTCTTAATTATTATAATTTATAATCTCACACCTATTATTACAAACCAATACTATAAATATAGCGGAGAAGACCCTCGTCTTTTCATTCTTTTGTTCTTGCATTGATTTCTGTTTGATAGCAGTTGCCTTCCTTCCGTCTCGTTTACTCTATCTTTTTATTAGTTCGTTATGGCAATCTCAGACGAAGAAGGTGAACCCTATCCTTTGGTTGTTCAATATTTTTTTCGTATTCCGATGTTTGAGAGCATGGAATTCTAGTTAGCTTGTGAATCATAAGTCTTTATCTTTTACGTGTGTTGTATCATTAATCCGTGCCCTTCCCTCACATTTTTCGAAGTTTAGTCTTGGTTTGTGACAGTGTTTGTATGAGCTAAGGTGTGGTAGACACACTTCTGAGTGCAGTTCAGTGGTTCAGGGTGATGCTCATTTTAGAGTTTTGTTTGTTCAAATGGTATCAGAGTTTTATGGTATAGTCCCGTTTGTGGTGTCATTCAATTGCCGGTTGAGAGTTTAGCTTTGTTCTTGTTTGATTTTTATGTTTTTTGTTTTTTTGCTTGTTATATAATTGTGATCTATTTGATGCTGTCTTATTTTATGGAACTAATTATGTGAACAGAATTATCTTCGATGGCCTTTATTCAATATCATCTTATTTTTCTAATACACTTTCTTTACCTTCTAACTTCAGAAGGGCAGGATGGGTATGAAAATGATGGATTTATTGTGGATGACATTGAGGATGAAGAGGAACAAGTTCAAGAAGAGAAAGCAGACAGTGATGATGAGCGACAGAAGAAGAAAAAGAGGAAGAAAAGGTTAGTTTTCTGTCCTCATGTTCTTTCACCTATGCTTGTGATTGAAGTTGATGTATTTGTATGTTTAGTGAAGAAAACGGAATGTCTGATAATAAATAAATAACTTTAATTAAAATGGATATATTTGATAATTACTCTTGCATTCCTTTTACAAAACCTTTCCTCTGTTTTTTAAACTACATAAATCATACATTTAGAAGTTCCATGCACATAGGCTTGTTTTTGCCTTTTTCTCTCTGCTACCGCTTAATTCATTCTGTACCCCTCTAGTGGGAGACAGGCAAAGGATTGAAAAAACAAATTGATTGTCTGCTTTTGTCCGTATTTCTTGTTTAAAAATTAAAACATTGATACTAGTGGTCTTATTTCATTATAGATATTTAACGAACTAATGTCACTATTTTAGGGAAGAGTATGTCCTTGACGAAGATGATTATGAGTTGTTGGAGGACAACAATATACATATTCACCGCCGGAAGGTTCTGAACTTTTTATATATATAAATATATATTTTAATTTTTTTATTAGTGTTTGAATTTAGTGGATCATTACTATAACTTGTGTACAAATTTTATTATTTTTTTTATAATTCCTAAGAAGAGCACAAAGTTCAAGCGACTGAAAAAAGGCCGGAGGAGCACTGAGGAGGAGCCCTCTGGGCTGTCTGATGCGGAGGATTTTGTTGGAAGTGGTAAAGTTGGACTAACGGCTGAGGAGAAGCTTAAAAACAGCTTATTTGGTGATGATGAAGGTATGTTCTGGTTATGGCGGTTTATGCTTTTGGTTTTTCAGTGGCTGTACTTTATTGTTTTTGGAAGATTACTTTTCACACAGATCATGGAGATTTTGACTTTGAAGACCACTTTTGATAGAAAGAGTTTACTTTGAAAGTGTAAAATGTTTTTTGAAACTAAAACTACCAAAATAGTATTGAAGTTATTTAAATATTTCCTCATATGTTACTGGTAAAATAGTAAACAGTCCATTTTACTTAAAATATTGTCCTCATGTATTCTGGTTTCTCAGTGAATGTTTTTGGCGTTGTAGTTGGTATAATAAATTCAAAACACTTCATGTGGAATTACATTTTGTATGCCAAAAGGTAACACATGCTCATTCATACATGCTCCAATAACCCCAATCACTTATTATGCCTCTCATGAATTACAGGAGTTCTGTTTGAGGACATTGCTGAAGAGGATGCTGAAACCGGAGAAGAGGATGAAATGGCTGACTTCATTGTGGAGGAAGAAGAAGTTTATGAGAATGAAACTCCTATGAGGTATTTTATATTTTTTATTGTTGTTTAAAATTAGGAATCAATTATCTGATGTTCTAACGATCTGTTACGGCATTCTAAGGCATAGGAAGTTGAGGAAGAAGGAAAGTAGGCAGGCTCCAGCAGTTTCTTCCTTAGCTCTGCAAGAAGCTCAAGAATTATTTGGAGATCCAGATGAGTTAATTCTGAATCGCCAGAAAAATCTTGAAATGAGTGAATACAGAGAGACTAAACTTGAAGATGAATTTGAGCCTATTGTTGTGTCTGAGAAATATATGACAGAGCAGGATGACCAAATTAGGAAGCTTGATATTCCAGAGAGAATGCAGGTCATCAGGGTTCTTTGTGGAAGTTCAAAATTTCCTGATTAATGAAAAGTATTTTTGTGTGATGAAATGTTTTTTTATTCTATTTTTTATTGTTTAGATATCAAATGAAAGTACTGGTGACCCGCCATTGGATGGAAGTAGTATAGAACAAGAGAGTCAATGGATAGTTAATCAACTTGGAAATGGAGCTGTCCCTTGGATTTACAAGAAGGTCCCAAACTCTAAAAATAATGAAAAGGATGACCTACCGATCAACAAGGATGATATTATCAGATTTTTGGAACTGTATCATGTGCAAAAGTTAGATGTCAGTAAAATATGCTCCGTGAGTTTTTTGCATCTATTGTTAGTTTTATGATATCTTCATTTTCATAAGGTGAAAATTTGTCTTTAGATCCCTTTTATTGCTATGTATCGGAAGGAGGAATGCTCAAGCCTAATAAAAGACCTGGAGCAACCTGAAGCTGTTGACGAGAATGACAAGACACCTACTCTGAAATGGCACAAGGTCTGTGAACTTTGATTTTTGTAGTCTTTTGATACTATTATGCGTCATTGGTAATTTTGTTAAAATTTTGCTATGGATTCATCGTGCACGTGTAGGTTCTTTGGGCTCTTCAGGACTTGGACAAGAAGTGGTTGCTTCTTCAGAAGCGGAAGAGTGCTCTCGAGTCATATTATAGTAGACGGTTTGAAGAAGAGTCCCGTCGCGTGTATGATGAAACGAGACTAAACTTGAATCGTCAATTGTTTGAATCAGTCATGAGATCACTGAAGGAAGCAGAGACCAAGAGGGAGGTTGATGATGTTGACTCCAAGTTCAACTTGCATTTCCCACCAGGTGAAGCTGGTGTTGGTGAAGGGCAATACAAGAGGCCGAAAAGGAAGTCCATGTATAGCACTTTCATTAAGGCAGGTCTGTGGGAGGTTGCGAGCAGGTTCGGGTGTAGTCCTGAGCAACTTGGATTACGTCTAACTGTAGTTGAACTGGTAAGTATGCTTTGATTTGGAACTGCTGTTTGTTTTGACCCAATACTAAAGATTTTGTTCTCCATGCCTTGTAGCAAGAGTTGGAAGATCCAAAGGAAACACCTGAGGAGATGGCTTCTAACTTCACGTGTGCTATTTATGATACTCCTGAAGAAGTGCTTAAATGTGGCAGGCACATGGTATGTATATGTAACTTTGTTCTTAATCATTCTAAGGGAGCCCTTGTTTGATCTATTTGTTTATTTTGTTTCAGGCAGCTGTTGAGATAAGTTGTGAGCCTAGCATTACGAAACATGTTCGTAGCCACTTTCTTGACCATGCAGTTGTGTCAACTTGTCCTACTACTGATGGAAATAAAGTAATAGATTCTTTCCATCAGTTTGCTGGGGTGAAGTGGCTGCGGGAGAAGCCATTGTCTAAGTTTGAAGATTTGCAATGGCTCCTTATACAGAAGGCAGAAGAGGAGAAACTCCTTCAAGTTACTATTAAGTTGCCTGAGGAGTATCTTAATAAGTTGATAGATCAGTTCAATGATTATTATATTAGTGACAGTGTTAGCAGATCTGCTCAACTGTGGAACGAACAGAGGAAGTTGATACTGCATGATGCCATTTTTCGATTCCTTTTATCATCAATGGAAAAAGAAGCAAGAGGTGTATTGGCAAGTAAAGCAAAGAATTGGTTACGTATGGAGTATGGGAAAGCATTATGGAATAAGGTTTCTGTAGGACCTTATCAACAGAAGGAAAATGATCTTGGCTTAGATGATGAGGCTGCTCCAAGGGTTATGGCATGCTGTTGGGGCACTGGAAAGCCACAAACAACTTTTGTCATGTTAGATTCATCAGGAGAAGTGTTAGATGTCCTCTACACCGGGTCTCTTACTTTTAGGTCACAGAATGTTAATGACCAACAACGGAAGAAGAATGACCAGGAGCGAGTGTTGAAGTTTATGACAGATCACCAACCACATGTTGTTGTTTTAGGAGCAGTTAACTTGTCTTGCACCCGATTGAAGGAAGATATATATGAGGTGAGCATCTTGGTTTCTATGTCTATGTGCGTGTTGATGAAATTGTTTGAAGGATTAATACCTATCCCTGCATTGTTTGAGTTCTTGTACCATTTCATTCTAGTCGCCTAACCTTACATGGAATGGAAGTGATCAGTTGTCAATCCTATTTTAATTGCCATACTGCCCCCTCTTACAGATTATGCACTTTGTGATTTCAATTCTTTATAATATGCCTTTTATTTTTTTCTCTTAAATACACTGCTAGAATATCCTCCTCCTCATCCCGTGGCCCTATAAAGCATGCAACTTGTAGAATGAACTTTTTTATTGAATTAAATTGGACATCTGCAACTCATGGGTATGTTGATTTTTTATGATAGTTTCATTTAAGCTGTAATAAATAGCTTGAGTAATGGTGTCGTTAGTTCGTATTGTTCTAAGTTATTTAATATGATTATAGGTTGTTTGATTCATGTATTCATCTCCATGTAGTGGGAAAAGGCTCTTGTGATATGGTGGGTGTTACCATTGTTTGCTCTACTTTTGTCAGGTTATTTTTAAGATGGTTGAGGAAAACCCTAGAGATGTTGGACATGAAATGGATGGGGTCAGCGTTGTCTATGGAGATGAATCTCTTCCACGTCTTTATGAAAATTGTCAAATTTCCTCAGACCAACTTCCTTCACAGCCAGGTAAATATTGTTTTGATTCTTTGGTTTGTTATTTATTTTAGGAATCCCATGTTCATGCTATTTTTCTTGCATTCATAGGCATAAGCTTATGGTTTTTTTACTTTAATAGGTATAGTGAGGCGTGCTGTTGCTCTTGGTCGTTATCTCCAGAATCCATTGGCAATGGTTGCAACATTGTGTGGACCTAGAAAGGAAATCATGTCATGGAAATTGAGCCCTTTAGAGAGTTTTCTCAACCAAGATGAGAAATTTGCTATGGTTGAGCAGGTCATGGTAGATGTGACCAACCAGGTTGGATTAGACATTAATTTAGCAATAAGTCATGAATGGTTATTTGCTCCATTACAATTTATTTCCGGGCTTGGTCCGAGGAAGGCCGTATCCTTGCATAGATCTTTGGTAAGGGCTGGTGCCATTTTTTCACGGAAAAACTTTCTCACAGAACATAAACTTGGTAAAAAGGTATTTGTCAATGCGGTTGGTTCCTTGCGTGTTCGGCGAAGTGGGTTGGCAGCTGGCCGCAACCACTTTATTGATTTGCTGGATGATACAAGAATTCATCCTGAATCTTATATCCTTGCACAAGAGTTGGCCAAATATATATATATGAAGAAAATGGAACAGGTGATGAAAATGATGATGATGCGCTCGAGATGGCCATTGAGCATGTGAGAGACCGGCCTATTTATTTGAAAAATCTTAATATTGATAGATATGCTTCCGGTACAAGACGTCAGAACAAAATTCAAACTTTATATGACATGAGAAGAGAATTAATTCAAGGGTTTCAGGATTGGCGCAATCAATATAAAGAACCAAGTCAGGTTGAGGAATTACATATGATTTCAGGTGAGACTGAAGAGAGCTTGGCTGAAGGTAAAACTGTGCAAGCTACAGTTCTAAGAGTACATGCTCATAAAGCAATATGTGGGCTTGAATCTGGAATTACTGGAATCCTCATGAAGGAAGACTATATAGATGACTGGAGAGATGTAATGGAATTATCTGATAGGCTACAGGAAGGTGACATGCTCACTTGTAAAATCAAGTCAATTCAAAAGAATAGACATCAAGTCTTCCTTGTTTGTAAAGACAGTGAAATGAGAATTAATCGGTTACAGAATAACCGTGATATTGACCCCTATTACCATGAAGATAGGAGTTGCTTTCAGAGTGATCAAGACAAAGCTCAAAAACAAAAGGAACTTGCAAAGAAGCATTTCAAGCCAAGGATGATTGTCCATCCACGCTTTCAGAACATAACTGCAGATGAAGCAATGGAGGTTTGTTGCTTAGCTTATTTTTGTTAAATTTTGTATTTTATTGATCTTATTAGAATGATCTTTTGATGTTGTGAGATTGTTTTGGTTGTGTTGCACCTCCGGACATGTCTTGTTAGGCAGAAGTTAGATTTTTGTTTTTGGTGACAATTTTCTTTAATGACTTCATAGTGATATTTCCTTATTTTATTCTATAAGTTCATTGACGGCTTCTTGTCTTGAAGAATAAATGAACTTTGCTTGTTTGACTGTTGGTCTTTAGAGATCGCATATCGAAATAAATCCATTGGTTTCTACTTAAAATTTGTGTGGGTTCATAGTGTGATGAACTTGGAATTTGGCACGCAATTTTGTTTCAAGTAGTTTCTGAAAAAAAAAATCTTAATTAGTTTTATTTCTTTATAAAATATTTAATGTTTAATATGTTGCTAGCTTAACTATGCCTTTGCCTTTATGCAGTTCTTGTCTGACAAAGATACTGGAGAAAGTATTATCCGTCCTAGTTCACTGGGACCTTCATATCTTACTTTAACTCTTAAAACTAGTGATGGAGTATATGCACATAAGGATATAGTCGAAGGTGGGAAGAAACACAAGGACTTTATAAGCTTGCTGCGAATGGGGAAGACACTAAAAATTGGAGACGACACTTTCGAGGACTTAGATGAGGTAAAGTTCCCAAAATTTTGTGTATGTTTTGCTTATGATTATATGGCTAACTCCTTCCCTCCGCTGGTTGTTGCTTAGGTTGTGGACAGATATGTAGATCCGTTGGTGGCTCACTTAAAGACAATGCTAATCTATCGCAAATTTCGAAAAGGTACAAGATCAGAGGTTGATAAACTTCTGAGGATGGAGAAAGCTGAGTATCCTATGCGCATTGCCTATAGTTTTGGCATCTCCCACGAGCATCCTGGCACATTTATATTACTTATTTAAGAAGTCAAAATCCACACCACGAGTATATTGGCCTCTACCCAAAAGGATTCATGTTCAGAAAAAAGATGTTTCAGGACATCGATAGGCTTGTAGCACACTTTCAAAGGTATATTGATGACCCCAAGCAAGATTCAGTCCCCTCCATTACATCGGTTGCTGCTATGGTACCAATGCCTTGCTCCGCAACTGGTGGCTCGGCTGGGCCACCATCTGTGGGCAGTGGATGGGATGGTGGTTCAAATAGTGAGGTTGGTAGAAGAGTTCACTCTTATGATAGGGATCGATCTTCTACTCCTGTTTGCAGGACAGGTATGTTGATTTAGTTTTTGAATTTAGTTATAGTTTTTTATTTCTTCATATATTCTAATTGGAGGTTGAACTAATTACATTATTTTGTCTAGTTATCTAATCTGTACGATTTTGCATTTTTTTAATCTAAATTTATGTCCTTATTTAGGACGTGGTGAGTATAGAAACAATGGAAATCGGGACGAACATCCTAGTGAACGAAGACGTGGTCTGGGTCGAGGTTCATATAAAAAGAGACGACACAATTTCAACAATGAAAGGCAGGACTCTTGGTTATGGAGGCAGCAGGTGGGGTTCTAATAATACAAAATTCAAAATTTTCCAAGAAGGAAAGCTTTTACTGTGATTGGGGAGGTGGAAGTAACGGTGATGGTGGTTCAGGTTTATATCTTAGAAAATAGTATCAAATAGAAATTCAGGTTTAGAATAGGAAACAGAACAATGAATAGTACTCGTAGAGTCATCTTATATTACCATAATATTATTACGATCTTTTTATCTCTGGGCCAACTTGAGAGTCTTTCACTTTGCAGATATTAAAAGATTTTATTAAAAGAATTGATATTTTTTTCTTCATACACAGTTTTAAGTTGAACTCCTATTATTATTGATTAAAAGTTGAAGAAGAACTTTTTAGATTATATTAAATTAATTAAATGGTTGTTAATAACATATGTTGTAAGATACGTAAGGGTCCTCCTTCCTACGAACCATATAGAGGGAAAGATACCTGTAATAATCTACCTTTTCAATATTACATCTTTGCTTCTGCTCTTACATCAACTTTCAATATTTTCAATATTAGGTTCAAAACTTTTAGACTGTGTTACTGTTAATGATTTGTGTTTGATGAAAACATTGAGGTTTTAGAGGACATTGTAATTTTTAAGCTCACGCTTATTGTGTTGGTCTCCAAATTTTATTTTTTTTGGAATTCATGGCTTACTCGTATTTTAGTTGTTCATTATGGATTTTAAATGTTACAACTATTTGTCTTTTGGCGTTTTGTTTTTGATGATTTCTTAGTGCTTAAGTGCATTTTTGAATGAAAAATATATATAATTATTTGTATGGGTTAACTAATGTTTTTAGTCTCTTAATTATTAAACGATTTTGGTTTTAGTCTTTTTCTTGATCTTTACTCTAATTAGATCCTCATCCTTTCAAAAGTTATGAGATAAGTCTTAATTGTTAATGGAGTTAATATTTTTTTGACTTGGCAAACAGAGTGCTAGATCAATATTTTATTTCAAACACGTAGTAGATTATTTAATTTAAAAAGATAAAATGATTTTCCATTTCATCTTCTTCCCGAGCACAGCTTCTCTCCCAAATCTCTACTAGAGAGGATTCTTCTCCAACATCTACCCAGATCGAGGGTCTTTTCAGGAAGAGACCCTACTATCGCTAGTTGTCGTCATGTCGCTGCTGTGAGGCTTGTTGTTGATAGATGGGACAAATTGAGGCCACGGAACATGCAAATGTTGAAGTTAGAGAGGATAACAAATTTTGTTAGTTGAATATGAAATAGTTAACAAAAATTATAGTTTGACAAAAAGAAAATTTTGATAAATTTGACATTATTTTTTACACCAAAGATATTGAACTTTTAATTTTTAATTTTTATATTTTTAATTAAGTTTTTCACTTTAGTTGAAGAAAAGATAAAGGATTGTCAAAATTTATTAAAATTTTCTTTATTAAAATATCATTCCCCATTAGTTAATGTTGGTGAAGAGTGATTTATTTTCAGGGTGAATCTTTGGGTTTACCCGTGGTTTTAATTTTGATTTTAATCATTCAATGATCGACTGCATTGCAATTTTCATATAGTACAATCTTCTTATTTATTCTTAAGATTGTTGTGGTGAATTCAAGAAATTAACTTTGTAAAATAGAGAAAATTTAGGTATTAGTATATGCTTTTTTAAATTATATTTGATACCTTGATTGTCAAGGATCCATTTGTCTGCCAAATTTGTCTATCTCAACTTTAAAACTGAATTAGATTAATGGTCTAAATTAGATTTATTTTCAAAACTAAATTAAGTATAGTATAATTTAGATGTATTGTTTTTTAATTTTGTATTCAATTTCAACATTAAGAAATTCAACTTGTGAGATTTACAAACTTAATGTCGATAAGTAAAAGTTACAAAATTTCTATTCAAAATTAATTTTCTATTCAATTTAATATAATGTCAATGAGAAAACAAAGTCATCACCTACCACTTCTAAATACATAAAGATAAAAATACAAAAAATAAGCATGAATAGGTAGTGAAACACAAACGTTTTAAACTTTCCCATTATACTCTGCAATTTGGTATTAGTTGATGCAATAAGAAAATTGCAAATAACAAAGACAAACATGACAAAACTTAATCTAACATTTACCAATAGAATGTCAACTTATTTGTCATTAGACTTAACTTCCAGGTGGATAAAGTGACAACCAGAAAGAATAAGAGTGTGGGTGATCTAGGTTTCTAAAGTTCCTTTTGGCCTTTGAGACTCAAATTATCCTTAAAATGACTGAATCGATTCCCTCTTCCTTTTGAACCCTACATTTTCGATTAGCATTCAATTAGAACAAACTCAAACAAACATAACCCTAAATGCACTCACCAAACACAAACATTCAAAATAATGAAACCTTTATGCAAATTAACCTCACTTGCAAAAATCATGATTTCAAACTGTTTGGGTGTGTCTTTTATTCTCTAAATTCTTCTACGCCGCTTTCTTAACCTTCAAAATTCGAATGTTAAAACCTTTCATAAGAAGTGTGATTCTTCCTTTCTTCCTTTAATATCAAAACTAAATCAAGTGAAATACATTTTATGAAATTTCTCATACCCCTTAAAATTGTTTAATAATTGAGCGGACTAAAAACATAGTTAACCTATTGTATTTATAAAGAAGATAAATGAGTAAAATATAATTAAAAATAGTATCAAATGATTGTAAAAGGATAAATTTGTTAATTTTATCATTTAATCGCAATTAAGCCCAATAATTAATTAATTAATTTTTATCATTTATATTACCTTTGAATTTATAAAAAACGAGTTATAATGAAATTTCAATAATGTTAGAGGATATTTATATTAACTTATTTAAGAAGTTTAAATCCATTAACACCACAAGTACATTGGGCTTTACCAAAAGGTTCGGGTTCAAAAAAAAAAATGTTTGAGGACATTGATTCAAGGGAGCTTCTCCCTACACCCCAAAGCATTTCTCCTGTACCTCCAAAACTTTCTTTATTCTCAATTTTACCCTTAAATGAAGAAAGAGAAAAAATAGTAAAAAAAAATCAACTGCACTGCACTCTTGCACCCAGTCAGCGAATCTGCTTTTGTTGTAGGCCTCTGCACCCTCAAAGAATATCAATTCTATGTATGCCAAAACGATGACAGAATCCGTTTCAAGATTTTAAGAAACAAATTTCACAATTCATTTTGCTTTTTTTTTGGTTTTGTAAGAAACAGATTTTACAATCCGTTTTATATAAATTAAATTAAATTAAAAAATACTTAAACTTTAAATTGAAAAATTATTCATTGTATTATAACTTTATCTAATTTATTTAAAGTATATGATTTTTAAATTTTAAATATATTTTTAAATTTTTTTTGTTTATTTATTATGTTTTCATATATTTTAATATATATCTAAAAATAAAGTAATATATATATATATATATATATATATATATAATTTTATTTTTAAATATATTTTTTAAAAA